>Ga0214479_100528_pt1 | contig 21858 bp, 11 predicted proteins | sample M1_20Mar14CPVII9_5_FD_165054 | JGI IMG/M metagenome (GOLD analysis project Ga0214479, IMG submission 165054) | Marine eukaryotic communities from Monterey Bay, California, United States - M1_20Mar14CPVII9sort6BwellE14 | ecosystem: Environmental > Aquatic > Marine > Unclassified | place: USA...
AAGTCGGGATATCCGTCACCTTTTTTAAAATATCGACAACAGCAAAACTTATTTACAACCAAGTAATTTGGAGCAAATGATGGCAAAGCAAAGTGGCCAAAAATTCGTAGCAAGGAATCGGGCACCTCGTGTTCAAATTGAGTACGATGTGGAAGTTTACGGTTCTGAAAAGAAGGTGCAACTCCCTTTCGTAATGGGTGTCCTCGCAGACCTTTCCGGCAAGCCAGCAGAAGCACTTCCCGGACTTGCGGATCGAAAATTCCTTGAGGTCGATGTCGACAATTTTGACAACCGACTTAAGTCAATGAAGCCACGTGTAGCTTTCAATGTCCCCAACACCCTGACCGGTGAGGGAAATGTAAGCGTTGACGTTACCTTTGAAAGCATGGATGACTTCTCCCCGGATGCCATCGCCGAAAAAGTAGAGCCACTAAAGAAATTGCTAGATGTTCGGAATGAACTATCCAACCTGATGACCTATATGGACGGAAAATCCGGAGCAGAGGAACTCATTGCAAAACTGATGCAAGATCCAGCTTTGCTTGCATCTATGACAGCGGCGCCCAACGCGAGCGCCGCCGCACCGGAAGCCCAAGCACCAACTGAAGAGCCTGTATCAGACAGCGGGGATGCCCCCGCTGGTGAAACTGAAAACCCGAGTGAAGATGATGACAAGTCCGATGGTGATGGCGATGGAACCGACAATGTCGATGATTTGTTATCCGATCTGTAAAATTTATATAACACAAAATAAGTATAAAAAGAGGTTCAAAAGTCATGTCAAATCCTAGCCAAGAAAGCGCACAATCGTCCGGCCTTACTGCTGAAGCCAGTGAATTTTCTGCTTTACTACAACAAGAATTTCGCCCCAAAAGTGACTCGGCAAAAGACGCGATTGAAAACGCTGTCAAAACGCTTGCCGAGCAAGCACTCTCACAAGCTTCGTTGATTTCAGATGATGCAATCCGTTCGATCACTTCCATGGTGGCGGAAATTGATAAGAAGTTATCTGAGCAAGTCAACCAAATCATTCACCACGACGATTTCCAAAAGCTCGAGGGGAGTTGGCGGGGTCTGCATTACTTGGTGAATAATACTGAGACTGATGAGACTCTGAAGATAAAGGTCTTCAACGTCAGCAAGAAGGACTTGGGAAAGAATTTGAAAAAATTCAAAGGCACCGCTTGGGACCAAAGCCCAGTCTTTAAAAAGATTTACGAGGAAGAATACGGTCAGTTTGGTGGCGAACCTTACGGCTGCCTCTGCGCGGACTACCATTTTGATCAAAGCCCTCCGGATGTCGCCATGCTTGGCGAAATGGCTCAGATTTGTGCCGCCTCGCATACCCCGATGGTCACTGGGGCGTCACCAACATTGATGCAGATGGACTCTTGGCAAGAATTGAGCAACCCTCGCGACCTTACTAAGATTTTTGGTACCGCTGAGTATGCCGCATGGAATTCCTTGCGGGAATCAGAAGATTCTCGTTATATCGGACTCGCAATGCCTCGCTACCTTTCGCGTTTGCCCTACGGTGCCAAAACGAATCCTGTTGAAGGGTTTGATTTTGAAGAAAACGTAGACGGCGCCGAGCATGATAAGTTCACTTGGTCTAATGCGGCCTACGCGATGGCAACGAACATAACCCGTGCCTTCAAAATGTATGGCTGGACAACCCAAATCAGGGGAATTGAATCCGGTGGAGCCGTCGAAGGACTTCCTGCCCATACATTCCCGACTGATGACGGGGGAGTTGACATGAAGTGCCCAACTGAGATTGCAATTAGCGACCGCCGTGAAGCCGAATTGGCAAAAAATGGATTTATGCCATTAATCCATAAAAAGAACAGTGATTTTGCCGCGTTCATCGGTGCTCAATCACTCCAAAAACCCCAAGAGTACGATGATCCAGATGCGACCTCAAACGCCAATTTATCTGCAAGGCTGCCGTACTTATTTGCAACTTGCCGGTTTGCACACTACTTAAAGTGTATGGTTCGCGACAAAGTTGGTTCATTCCAGGACGAATCCAGCCTACAAGGTTGGTTGCAGAATTGGATCAACCAGTACGTCGAACCGAATCCAGCAGGAGCCAATCAACACGACATGGCTCGGCGCCCCTTAGCGGAGGCACAAGTTGTGGTTGAACCAGATCCAAGTAACCCTGGGTATTATTCTTCGAAGTTTTTCCTAAAACCACACTATCAGTTGGAAGGCTTGACGGTTTCCTTGAGGCTGACATCGAAATTGCCTGCAGGCTAACTTCATTCCAAGGTAGTTTCCGAGTTTAATTTCAAATTTTAAAAATTTCAAAGGTGAACAATGATTTTGTGCTTAATCAAAGGTGCCAATGGCAAGACGAAGATAAAGGGTTACGAGCAGTGGTTCTCACTGAACAGCTTCTCATTTAATGTAGAAAGAGAACTTAAAGATACCAACAAGGCGGGAACTGAGGATGTCAATCTAGGCGTTGCCGAAATGCAAGAATGTTCAATGTCCAAGAACATGGACAGTGCTTCCATCGTCCTTGCTAAAGCCGGAATCGCAGGGGCTTCGGTAGGAACCGCCGAAGTTAAGTTCTTACAGACCTTCGGCGATAAGAACGTCTGTTATTTACAGTTCAAACTTGATAACGCGTTCGTTAAATCGTGGAGCGTCAGCGGCGATGCTGACGACCGTCCCACCGAGGAAATTACGCTGTGGTACAACAAAATTGCGTTTATCTACTTTACTTCAAAGGACGGCAAAGTCTTTAAGGCTACCCAAGATTGTGCCTGGGATGCCTCTAAAGGGGCAATTTGGAAAGGCCACGGATTAGATACACAAGCCGCCGGTGCGTAGTATTTACGCTTAATTCCTCTGTATTTTATCGCCTGCCCAATGAAAACATCCAGTTAAGCCAAGTTTAAAATTAAGGAAAACAAATGATATTAATTAGCATTCCCGGAATCTTAGGCGATTCCCAAATCGCAGGATTCGCAGAAAAATATTTTTCAGCCGAAAGTCTCAGTTTTGGCCACGAACGTGAGCTCAAAGATAGTGGTAAGGCTGGAACATCGGACATAAATGTCGGTGTCGTTGAGTTTCAAGAAGTGAGTATCTCCAAAACTTTCGACGCAGCCTCAACTGGTCTTGCAAGAAAAGCTATCGCGGGATCCTCCTGCGGAACAGTTGACATTAAATTTGTCCAAACAATCACCGATGCTGATGAAGATCAACAAAACGTCGTATTCCTTCAGATGAAACTCGACAATGTATTTGTTAAAACATGGAATATTTCTGGAGATGAAGACGATCGTCCAACCGAAGAAGTGACGCTATGGTACAACAAGATTGCTTTTAGTTACTTCAATAGCCCCGATGGGAAAACTTATGATCCACCAGGAACTTGTTCGTGGGACAAAGCCGCACAAGCAGCGTGGGACGCTGGCGTTGATAAGTTGTCTGGTACTATTGAAACTCATCCTGCAACTTAACGAATCTTGCAGGACTGAGTTGAATTCTGCAGCTGTATTGAGAAGACGCGGAAATGGAGTTTAAGGTTGATAGCAAATGTAATATTATTGCAGCTCTCGAACGGAGCCAATTCGTTGATCGACGCCGGAGCTTGTACGATTCCAGATTACGAAAAGTGGCTCCTTCTCAATGACTTTAGTTTCAGTCTCGAAAACGACAAAGAAGACTTCCCAGCATCTGAGGTCACCTCCAGTCCGCAGAAGCCGCAGGCAATTGATGTCAACAAAGCGTTAGATCAATCAACGGTTTACCTGATGCATCTTGCCGCGCAAGATCGCTCAACCAAGGAATCGGAGATTGAGAAGCGAACCGCTAAAATAACGGTTTTAGAAAGTAAGAACTTTGGTTCAAAAGATACACGAGCGGACAAACTATACCCGACCGTCCAATTCTTACTAGGTTCCGTTCGGATCAAAAAATGGTCCATAAACGTGCAGGCAGAATCAGCAGCAACCGAGTCATTTTCGCTTTTGTTTAGACAGTTCTCCATGGTTTATACTGGTCAGAATATAGGCTCTACGAGCATTACAAGATTTGGGCCAAAATCTTGGGATGAAACCGAGCGAGACAACTGGTCTGCCGGCGACGGAAAATGGTACGTAGGCTAAAGAAAGTTTTGAGTGCATCTAATGAGTAAATCACGCCAAGCGTTGCAAAACAAAGATTTGTCTACTTGCCTGAATGAATTAAAGAGTGAGATTCGTTCAGCACCGACCAAACACGAAAAACGGGTCTTTTACTTTCAATTGCTCTGCGTTTTTGGAGAATGGGACAAAGCGCTTACTCAACTCGATGTCTGTCGTGATTTAAACTCGTCGAACCTGTCGATGTCTCAAACTTACGAGCAAGTACTCCAATGTGAAAAATTCCGAGACGCAGTCTTCAGGGGGAAACAAACCGCGACCATTCTTGGCGAACCACCAACCTGGGTCGCTCTAATGCAACAAGCGGTGAAGCATGCTGCGGAAGATAACTGGACCGCCTTTACAGCAATTCAGAACCAAGCATTTGAGCAAGCCACAACCACATCAGGCAAGATTTTACTATCTCCTACAGACGATAGCGGCGAGACAGCTGATGAAATTTCATTTAACTGGATAGCCGATGCCGATCCCAGGTTTGGCCCGATGATTGAGTGCATTATCAATGGCAGGTATTTCTGGGTTCCTCTTGAAAGTATTCAATCGATCGAAATTGAGAAACCAGCAGACCTCCGAGATCTTGTATGGACGCCAGCCCAGTTCGTCTGGCGAAACAAAGGCGAGGCAGTAGGATTTATTCCAACTCGTTACCCCCAATCCGAAAAATCAGTTGATGATCACATAAAGATAGCCGGAAAAACGGAATGGACAGAATCCAACGAAGGCACATTTCTTGGATTGGGAATGCGGATGTTCGCAACCGAGACCAACGAGTTTTCACTGGCCGAAATCAGCAAGGTGGTTTTCCATCACCATAAAGAATCAGAAAACGTTTGCACGTAGTGCAACTCTGCTTTGAAAGGCTCCTAGATCATTCTTGACAGCGTGGGTTACCGATGAGTTGTGTCTGTAAACAGCAATTAAATGCAGCCTTAGCCGCATTGAAAAATCTCCCACTTGCTGCCTTGGCCGGCCTGCTTCCTCCCGGAATCCCAACCCTGCCTGCCGGTATGATCTGTCAAAAACTCTCAGCGTCAGCTCAAGCTTCTGCCGCACTTTCAGCGGAGGCGAAGTTTTTAGCCAATCTAGCAGCCAAGGCATCCTTAAGCGCCAACCTTGCAATTAGCCAAGTCGCGAAACTGGAGGCTCTTGCAAACATTTCTAATAGTTTGGGAATTAATGTCTTTTCACCGAAGGCTTCATTGCGAATTTCACTCGCGATTCAATCGGCAAACCTACACCTTCCGTCAATTGCGGCAATCCTCGCAGAATTACTTGCTCCTCTTATAGAAATGCTTGCTGAGATTGCGAAAATGCTCGCTGCGATGGCTACCGTGAACACTACCCTCGGCCTGAATTTGGCAATGCCGGGAGTCGCAGCAAAACTTAGCGCCGCAATAAATGCCAAGCTTGCACTCGCTGCAAACCTTGGAATGAGCGCAGGACTAAACGCTTCCGCAGCGGCCAATCTGTCTGCTCACATGCGTTTATCTGCAGCCTGCAAAGCACTCGGCATCAACCTTCTTAGCCCCGGAGGTATACCTCAGCTCAATGCGGCTTTGAAATTAGCCGCAAATTTAAAAGCCCCTCAACTATCACTCGGACTATCTAAACTTTCAGCTCTAACAAGTGCACTTGCTCAACTGGCCGCGATTCAATCGATGCTTAAAGTCAATTTTAAACTCCCCAATGCTATGCAACTTTTAGCAGCAGCACTCGGCCCGCTTTTTGCCTCGATGAATGCAATGGCGAATCTTAATCTCAACACTCCTGCTATATCGTCCGCGCAAGCAAGCCTGTCTGGATCGGCAGCCGTTTCAGCCAACTTCGCTACATCGGCATCCCTAGTGGCAAGCGCCAATTTTAGCGGCTTGTTACTTCCACCGATCCCACAATTCCCCCAGTTATCAATGCTCGCAAGTTTTTCAAGTCAATTATCACCTGGGATTGTCAGCCCATCACCCTGCTCAGGTTGCTCTTTTGGAATTCGCTGAAACTATACTCAGTGTAGGATATTTCTCGAACAAAACTGACATAAGGTGGTAAAATCACAGCATTCCAATCCTTGCCTTTTCAAGCTAAATAAGAACCACCCAGATGTTGAATTTCATAGAAGATTTCCTTCTGACACTTGCTCAAATACCCGGTCTGAAGTTTCTCGAAAGTTATATGAATCAAATTCGGACGCGACGAACTCAGTTTGACCAGGACCTTGGAGATAAGATGGCTCAAAAAGATAGCACTTTAGCTGCTTATAAAAAGGTCAAGGATCTACCCAAGAACATGAAGGGCTCGAAAAAAAAACGTTAAGCCCAAGGGCCCCCTTAACCTAATTAAAGTGAGTCATTTGAGTAATGAACTCTATCGAAACTAATTGCTCAAACCCAAAAGCTCCACTATTGAAAAAACAACAGGAGAACGTTGGTGGCAAAAACAGAAGGTGTACATTTCATCCATGCAAGTTTTCAAAAAGCAGACCTGTATTTTGTAAGCCTATTGGGCTTAGAAGAATTAGGAAAACCTTACAACTATCAGGTGCAATTTTGCTGCAAGGACAGTGTTACGCTTGATCCCAATAAATTCTTGGGACAAAAGATGTCAATTGAAGTCAAAAGAAACTCCACGAGTCGTTTCTTCCACGGCTTGATCCGGTCCTTTCGCCAAGAAGGAAGAAACGGGAATTATTTGCGATTCCGCGTTGAATTAGTGCCGTCTCTGTGGCTTCTCACTCAAGCATCCGATTGCCGGATTTTTCAAAACAAGTCTGTCGTTGACATCATCAATGATGTTCTGGAAAGCGATAAGCCAAAGGCGAAATTATCTGGCAAATACCCAAAAATTCCGTATTGTTCTCAGTACCGCGAGTCTGATTTTGACTTCGTAAATCGCTTACTGGAATCGGAAGGGATCTACTACTATTTCTCCCACGAAAAATCGAAGCATGAGATGCATCTCATCGATGCAAATTCAAAAGCTCCTAAATTTAAAGGCGGCCCCAAATTAATCTTCAGAAGCGGTGGTGGCGCTACCACGGTCGACCACATTGACGCATGGAACCACAACCACCAGATCTGCACAGGAAAGTTCGAACTAAAAGACTTTGATTTTGAAAAACCGGATGTCCCACTAGAAACTAAATCACAAAAAAAACTAGATTACTCCCATTCAAATCTCTCCGTCTTTGACTATCCGGGAAACTACATTGAGTCAAAGCGTGGGGAGCATCTAACGGAAGTTCGCCTCAACGAAATTCTTTCAAACCACGAAACGGTGGAAGCGACAAGTAATTGTCAACAGTTGTCTGCAGGGCATTGGTTTAAATTTCAAGATCACCCAATCAAAACTGAAAACGATGATTATCTAATCCTTTCGACAAAAATTGAAATTCAATCGAGCGAACTAGAGGCCTTTGGCAGATCAGCAAATGTTTTTCAAACGAGCTTTCGAGCCATCCGAAAAAAACAGCAATTTCAACCAAAACGCGTGACCTCCAAACCTTTTGTGAGAGGGCCACAAACGGCAATCGTCGTTGGAAAAAAAGGCGAAGAAATCTGGACCGATAAATACGGCCGTGTCAAAGTTCAATTCCATTGGGATCGCGAGGGGAAAAAAGATGAAAATAGCTCTTGCTGGATTCGAGTATCCCAAGCTTGGGCCGGAAACAATTGGGGCTCGATTCAACTCCCGCGCATTGGACAAGAAGTAATCGTTGAGTTCCTCGAGGGAGACCCAGATCAACCCATCATCACCGGGCGTGTTTACAACGCAAAAATGCCAGTTCCCTACAAATTGCCTGCAAACCAGACCCAAAGTGGCATCCTCAGTCGTTCGCTTAAAAAGGGAAGCACCAAGACGTTTAATGAACTCCGGTTCGAGGACAAGAAAGACTCGGAAGAAATTTATTTTCACGCAGAGAAAGATTTTAAGCGCGTAGTAGAAAACAACGATACGCTAGAAATTGGCTTGGAAAAGAAAGACAAAGGTGATCAAAAAATCACCATACATAATGATCGAACGACAACGCTAAATGAAGGCAATGACAACCTTACCTTAAAAAAAGGGAACCTGACGACCAAAGTCGACAAAGGCGATCTCTCAACCTCCGTCGCCAAAGGGAATGTCACAACCACTGTGTCGAAGGGAAATCTCACAACGAAGGTCAACGGAGGAAAAATCCTGATCAAAGCCGCGAAAGAGATCACCCTCCAAGTTGGCGGAAGTAAAATCACCGTCAAACCAGATTCGATCGTGATCACTGCGCCAAAAGTAAAGGTAGAGGGCAAGGCAAAGGCAGAAGTCAAAGCAGCCGACGTGGCAATTCAAGGCAAGATGAAGGCGGAAGTCAAAGGGCTCAAGGTCGATCTAAAGGGCTCTGCGATGACGGGCATCAAAGGGGCGATAGTTAAAATTAATTAACTAAACTCAACTTACCAAAGCCAACCAAACTAACGTATTTCAAAGAAATCCAATTCCAAATGCTTGTGTATTTACATGTCGAAAAAGGTCCCCATCTCGGCCGCCGTATTGATTTGAAACATGGACAAACTGCGGTCTTTGGAAGCAGTGACTTTTCTGATTTCTGCTTCTCTGAAGATCAGCAGATGGCTGAAGAACATTTCCAACTTTCGATCATAAACAATCGCTGCTGCCTCGTTCACCTCTCCAAAGATCACATCTCTGAAGTCAATGCCGAAGAATTCACTACAACAGACTTGATTGACGGAGACATCCTTCGTGCTGGGCAAACTTGCTTTCGAATACACATTGAGAATCGGAGCGCAGCAGATGATGCCGCAGCGAATATCAAAGAAATCGAAACTGTTCAAGAAATAATTGACCTTGAAGAGAGGTGCATTTGTATTGAACTTTCAGAAGAAGCTGTAGCATTATCCAACGAATTACAAACACGTGAGGAGCTTCTCGAAGTTTTAAAAAGCGAAAACTTGTTTGAAGATGCAATTCGTTTGCAGTCAGACATCCTAGGGACGGCCTTAGCAATTAAGTGGGCCAATCAAGCCATCGCTAATCTGGTCGGCGATGAACTCACAGAAAATGATCAGGCCGCAGTGAATGCCGTTAATCAATGGATCGAAGAGCCAACAGAAGAAAATAGAAGACATAACGAGGCACTTGCGGAAAAACTTGATTACGCTGGGATCGGCGGTGCAATAACTGCTGCAGTTTTCCTTTCTGGGGGAAGCCTAGGCGCACCCGACCTCGGGCATGATATAGATCCAGAACCTTACGCGGCCGGGCAAGCTTTGACAGTCGCAATGTTACTAGCATCGCTCGATGAAGATCCCGACAAAACTGAAGCGCAGTTAAAGTTAATTCTAGAAAAGGCGAACGAATGATTAGAATATCTTTGCTTCATAAATGTTAATTTTTTTGTGCATCCACCGAGAGTCGGCTACTAAACGCCAACCCCATCTATCCAAACTAAGTGCTGTAATATTTAGAAAAAAGAGTGTGGCATCTGGATAAAAACTTCTTCCCTTTTGATTTATGGCCAAAACAAACCAACGCCCTGCAGTCTTAAGAGACTCTTGGAAAAAAACAAACCAGCCTCCACGAATTGGGAGGTTATTAAAGTCACTAAAGCTAGTGGCTCTGATCGCCGCTGGGCTCACTCTCTTGAGTTGCTTTCTTTTTTTGACGTTTGGCCCCGTGTGGCATCCCAACACTCACGTGCTACTCATTACCGGTGGGCAATCGAAATCACACCAGCTAGAACCGCTCAATTATTCACTCGATGATTTGGAGCAATTTAGTGTGATTAAACCCAGTGTCGCACGCCAATCAGTGGAATTACTTGATAACTACATTGAACTGAAATCTGAAGAAGCCGTTGCCGAGATTAAGAACCAACTCGACTCAATGGTTCTCAAATCTAAAGATATTTTAATTATTTATGTATCAGCACATTGTTATGTCCTAGATAAAAAACCATACATCTGCTGCAGTAACTTTGAATTTGGGGCATCGGGAGTAGGCCAAATCCCTGTCGACAGATTTCTGGATTTAGTCTGCGACACGAATGCTGGAACAAAATTGATTATTCTGGAATCTGGCCAACATTGGCCAGATGCGAGAGCGGGCATGGTCACAAATATGCTGCCCTCTGTCTTAGAATCCCAAATCAAAGGGCGCAGAAACCTTTGGATAATGGGGGCTTGCCAAGACTATCAACGCTCCCTCTTTTCAATGAAGGACAAGCACACCAATTTCGGTTATTTTGTCGCACAAGGCTTGCAGGGCGCGGCGGATCTCGATCAGGATCGCATCGTCAACCTTCAGGAACTATACCGATATGTACACGCTAATGTCAGCGCAGCCTCAGAACTAAAAGACCGCAAACCGCTTCAAACTCCATTTTTATTTTCCGGACTCGAAGCACAGATCTCTTCCGACCCGGTCTTGCTATCAATTGATCCGCTGCTAGTCCAAAATGACACCGCTGAAGGTCAAGCCAATTCGGAAACTCCGTCTTCGACAACTGAAGAGACAGTGACCGAACAAAAACTAAATCTCACGCCTCCCAAAACGCAACAACTTAGCTCTTCGGAAGATCAGCAACTTAAAGATGACTTAAAGACTCCGATTGAAGTTGCCGTGAAAGACAAACCAGAAAACTTACTTAAAGTAAGTCTGCAAACCTCGGGAGAGTCGCAAAAAGCCAGGTCTAAAATCTGGAACCAAACTTATCGAACTTCTGGCAAACTCCTCAAGCAGGCTTGGAAACTCTATTTTGATTTAGAAGAAACCCAATTCGCTCACTATCGTCCTATTGATTATGCTCCCGTTTCTTGGCGCGAACTTGGCGATCTAATCATGCGATATGATCGCCAAATCAGGCAAGGCCACGAAGCCATTGAAACGACCGAACGTCTAACAGAAATCATTGAGGCACTGGAAGCACTAAAGACTGGCGAACCCGTTCCACTCGCCGCCAATTTTGGCGTGATTGATCGAATTGTTGCCTCGCAGCCGCCATCTCTTTTTGGACCAAACGAAATTTACTCAATGGGCTATTGGCAGCAGCTTGAATCCACTGGTCTGACGAAACAAAATGCTGATCTAACAAAAAAAATAGCCGAATTTGATTCGGCACTAAAATCAGAAACGTCTGAGCCCTTGGTAAAGTGGCTTAATCAACACTCAGATTTAGCTAGAATGCACGAATTCTGGCTCGCAAACAAATTGCTTACTACACCCAATTTGGATTGGCCAATTCAAAGCCTTTGCTTATCGGTGACTCGCCTAGCTGGACGAACCGGAAGCCCATACGTTTCCCAATTTCCATCAATTCTTGAGCGTTTGGAACTGGCTGATCAAGTCAGACTTCAAGCGAATGCCCTTCTTGAGGATCAAGTGGAAGGGGGCTGGTTACAACGTGCCAAAAATGGCCTCGAAGAATCTTCCAAAATTTATACCCAGATAGGCAAGAATATAAACACTCTGAACCAGGCCTACCAGCTGAGAAATGATCTTGTCAAACGGCTAATTTATTTAAAAAGACTAGGCTTTATTAACGCCGACAAAACGAACAATACTTTCTACGAATTGATAGACGAGCTAATCAATGCTGTCTCAAAGCTAGATACCCAACTGAACTCCCCCGCCGAAACAGAATTTTCTTCTCTTCAATTTAGCATCAAAACCTCAACAAACATTTACCGACGTGTTTGTAATTTATTATTCAAAAACTCAGCCAAAGGCAACACATCTTTTGCGATCGGGCAAGTGGATTTTAATACCCTCCTCGATGCGCCCATTTTTGAGACAGAAACGAGAAGCGAGCTCTTACTTCAACTTTATGCTCGACCAAAGCTCAACTCCATCGCACCATCTATCGATGCTACCCCTACTGCTCCTGAATTTAAAACTGATCCAAACAACTCATCTAAGCTGCAATATGCGCTGGAGAGTAAAATCCTAGATTTAAAAGCTAATGGCGGGAATGAAATTGAGCGACTAAAAAAATCGATCGAACAAAATACTTTCGATCGAACGGAAACCGATCGATTACTCGCAGATTTTTATGAAGAAATGTTCGAAGAAGTCAACCAAGCCCTGTCTTATCAATCAACTGATAAAACTGAAGCTCAACCTGACACTAGGCAACTCAGAAAAACATGGTTCAACTACCAACTAGTCGACCATCGGGACCTTCCTCCATCTCCAAAAACTGTCAACACGACGCCAATTTACCATGATGCTGGCTTTCACTCTTTAGCCTTGGCTCGGTCTCGCATGAGTGCCTTAGTTCAAAATCAAACGCTTATCGACCGACAGTTTCTTGTAAAAATCCGAAACTCCTATCTTTTAAAGATGGAGCAATTTGGAAGTATTGCTGAACGAAAATTTGATGAACTCAGGCCAATTCAGTTTCGCGGCACCAAACAGGTAAACCTGACTGGCGGACAAAGTCGAGAGATAGAGATTTCCTATCAATTGACAACAAAAGAAATGGAAAACGTCCGCCTGTACTTGGATTACAATCCCAAAAGCATCATGGTCAGGGAACTAAATAATCTAAAATCTGCGGTTAACATGATTGAATTACGTGCTTTAAAACCATTACTCGTCAGTCCACTCGACCACACAAACAGCACGGCCAAAAAAACCAGTCCTGGCGAACAAAATAAACTCACACTACTCCTCAGTCCCCTGCCCGAAGGCCCTGATTCAAATTTGATCGTAACTGCCGTCGTCAATGGCCAAGCTATACGACACGTTGTCAACGCCACACTTTCAGCTCAATCCGACTGGCAATTAACATTAGAACCACGTATGGCCGAAATCGCTTACGCAAAAGACAACCTGATCGACCTTTTGCCGCTCCCCAATCGAAAATCAGATTTCGAGCTCTTTCTCAGAAACAAGAGTGGTCGTCCAAGTAATGTAAAACTGACTCTTATTTCCCCTCGAAAAAAATTAACAGCGACCATTCCTGCAGGTGGGATATCTGCGACTAAATTACAAACTTTTAAAGACTCCCTAGGCCCGTTTTTGATTCTTCACGAAACTCCGGTATGGACCAGCATCCCGAGTAACTCTCCATTGCCGATTCCAATGTTGCCAGTTAAGGAAAAAGAGGACGCTGATGTGCCCGCAGAAGAAAAAGCACCACTCGAGAATATCGATGTGCGGCATGGCATCCTAGCAGTACTGACTGATGAGAATAGCGGGGACTCTCAAATATGGCATCTAGATTTCCGACCTCAAAAACCGATGCGTTTTCTAAATCTAACTGCTGGGTACAACGCCGCACAGGAACGAGTTGAAATCAAAGTCAAATCCAATGCTGCCGAAACTATCCCGATCGAAGGGCATGAAGTTAGCTGTGAATTTGTACGACCACTCTCGCTCCGATCTCAATCTCGACTGCAGGGTAAAATCACTCCTCAAACTCCAGAACTTGATTTCTATGCGGAAGTTGCATCTGCAGAAGGGCGATTCGAAACTGTCAATATCAACGTCGACAATTACCCGAGGGCATTTATTTTTGAAATTCCCTGCTGGGAAGATGTTCAGCAAATTGCGCCGTCAAGAAATATAACAAACATGGAGATCAGTAGACCGTTGCCTAATCAGAGCTTTCAAGCGCCCACCCAATCGATACCCGTAGAATTTAAAGTTGATACTCCGATCACTGCATTTGACAACCCCAACAGTGTTGTTGAAATTGGAATCGATGCAGATCGTGACAGAGAACTAAATCGCGAGAAAACGGTCAAATTCTACTCCGATCGCCAAGCTGAAATTGGCTTTGAAGGACTTGATCAAGATGGAAAAATTCAGATTAACAATCAAGTCGGTGACTTCCGAATCAACCTAAATGGCACTGGATTTAGAAATTCAAAAGTGAATATTTTGGGCCGAATCCAAACCGATTCCAAAGTAGTATGGAGCAATCCGGTTGAAATTCGACTCGATGCCAAACCGCCTGAAATAAAACGCTTGATTCTTGATCCAGGCAACGTAATTACCCGTGAATCAAAATTTTTCGCTCGCGTGCTTGCAGAAGATGGCGCGATGAGTGGCGTTGAAAGCGTAAAAATTCAATTCGCCAACAGTGATGGAGAACTCAATGAAGAGCTCCCAACCGTCTTGGCTACGCAACAGAGCGATCTCTCATGGCTTGGTGAAATTCCCTTAGATGATCTGCCTGACGGTTCAAACGAACTCCTTATTAGCGCCGTGGATGGCGTCGGAAATCAAAGCCAATTCTCTAAAAAATTGTTTAAAATCACCACCCCCGAAAAAATGGCAGAAGAAAAACAACGCCAACGTTTCACGTTAAAGGGCAAGGTGTATTATAGAGGTACTACCAAAGCAGGGGCAAAAGTCGAAGTGGTGAATGAAGAAGGCCAGACTCTAGAAGCCATTTGCGATGAAAATGGCACTTTTAAATTTGAACAACTACCTAGCGGCCAATACTCCCTCAAAGCAAAAGCAGTTGTCCGCAACAAACCGCGGATCTTCAAAGATCAGATTGAATTTGGCCCCGATCAACCCTCGATGAAATCGCTTACGATCGACTTGGACTAATTTCGAAAGATCAATTGCTCGATCCAGCTGAGCTGTCGAGGCGCACAGTTGTTTGTTTAACCATTGAGTTTTTTTGCAAACTCTATCGAAATATTGGTTTCCCTTCCTAACACCGATTTAAGCGTCGAAAAAGGGAACTGGCTCCCTATCGCAAAACAACCTTCGCACGCACCGGCACAATCTCCATCGAACAAGCGGTCTAACGAACTTAGGTTTGACTATCGGTGTGATAACCAATCGTGTTCGACGTTGGTTGTTTAATCGGAATGCTGACAAGTTGAAGTTGACTTGTGGTTTCCTAAAAGTCACATCAAACCGCATGCGATTTTGTTGGCTGGTTCTTTCGGTAGGTCTCCAAACTTTAGGGTTGAATACCTTGAAAATTCAACGGTATGACTAACTAAGATCATCACCGCTTCTCACTTCGTGCTGCTCCCATAATTGATTCCTTGGCTGGAAGAAAAGCAAGTGTGAAGCTGGGAACTGCTTCCGTTTTGAATAATTCTCAGTATCCATTCACTCTTCACAAGAGAAAACGCGACCTAGAACAATCAGAGTCTGTTACAGTCTGTATGAAAATCGTTAAGACGCCAATGACCACGCTTGATACCGCAAGCTCAGCTGAAACTTACATGAAATCCAATATATCGCGGCACTAGGGCTGGGATCGCAACATTTTGGTATTTACCGACGGCAAACGAGAGACTATGGACAGCTTGCCCGAGGTGACAGGTCCGACGAACAAAAACGTAAAAAGTCGATAGTAATGGTTTCTTGAGCCCATCGTTGCAATTAACGCTAAATCCGTGGAAACAAACATATCGTTCCTTAATCGCTAGCGTTTCACTCTAAACAGGCTTCTTTAGATACCTCAGCAACAAAACCCGCACAAGCTACCTAATCACCTAAAGCTAACCTATCAGAAAGGTCGAGAAATGAATTAGGTATTTTCGTAATCTCGGACTAACCCCACCTTTTGACTTTGGCCAGACATCTCCCATTAATCATAGGGCTTTTGGCAGCTAATCTGTTGTTTGGCTGTGCGAGCGTCCCGCCAACTCCACCTGCACCTCCAGTACCACCGGGTAGTTTGTCGGTCGGCGAAACAAACATCGTCGCGCTTGCTGTTCCAGCAGCAAGTAGTGGCCCTCAACAGAACTTGTTTCAATTCTTGGGATTGGACAAAATTCTTGGCGGACTTGGAAATGGCTTAAATCGAATTTGTAGTCGAATCAAGTCCGGGCTTGGACTTACTGGCAAGTTTCCCGGCCTTCAACCTAAGCCACCGGTTGTCCCGATCACCGACCCAGCCAACTCAAGTGAAGAAGCTAGCCCGGCAGTACAAGCGGCCGCAAAAGTTAAAGCGGAACAAGATCAGGCTGACCAAAAGATTCAAGCCATTCGCTATCTAGCAACAGTCGGCTGTAGCGAGTGCTACCCCGAAGTCGAGGAGGCACTGCTTGCAGCATTGGATGACTGCACCGAATCAGTCCGATACGAAGCAATCAAGGCACTGCGTGGGGAATCCAAAGCAACCTGTAGTCAATGTTGCTCCGGAGGTGGATGCTGCAGCAAGAAAATCCAGGATAAACTCGCCAAACTTGTTAACGATTACAAAAAAGATGGCGTTAGAGTGGAGCCATCACAGCGAATTCGTCGCCAGGCGAGGTTAATTCTTCAAAACTGCGTTCCAGCCAGCATTACAGACGAACCGGGTGTGCCCTCTGAAGGTCCTTCATCTTCCACCGATATCAAGGGGGAATCACCTACATTGGCGGTGGAACCGTTACCAAAAGCGAATACTCGCTCCCGATCTAGCGTAGCTTTTCCAGATCCCGAACTCTGTGTTAGTTACGTTGATAATCAGCCTATTCACGCTTGGGAACTCGACGACTCCATCCGCCAGCAACTAATAAAGCTCAATAAAAGTGAGTTTGGGGAACTCAGTCCGTCGGTCAGAACCGCTATCGTTGAGGAGGCTCTAAAGCAGGTGATTGCGAGACGACTGAAAATGAACTCGTTTGTCGCAAGTCATTTAGAAGTTGCGACTTGGAGTGATGAATACGAAACAGAATTAAATCGCTGGTTCCATCGTGAAATAACCCCATCACCTGAGTTTAGCGAAAAAGAATTAATCGATTGCTATCAAGCCAACATTAGTGACTTTACAGAGCCGGCTCGAATCCAGTGGGAAAAAGCGTCCATCACGTTGGACAACTCGGAACAGTTCGGTTCAGCTTTCAACACACTGGAATACCTTCGACTATCAGCTGAAGGGATTAGCGCAGATAAGCCTAAAGCTTATGGAAAAATCGACGTCGATGTGAGCTCTTACGACTTGGAGCCCGTAAGCAACCTCCCGGAGAAAATTAGAGAAATATTAGTTGGCATGCCTCTAGGTAAGACCAGCGCAGTAATGCGGATCGATAACGAGCTTATGTTAGTACGCGTACTGAATCGCCAAGAAGAAGCATTAATCCCACTAGAACTGGCCCGCGCAAAAATTCTATCACTGCTAGAAACGCGTTACCAAATTCAAGCCGAACGTGATTGGTTTCAAAACGCCAGTGCCACGCACTCCATTTGGACAATTCTCGATGCAACACCTCCGGAATCGGTAGGTGAATCTTCCAACCAACTGGCAACGACCAGCTACACCTCCAACAAAGTAAATCCCTCGAAAAACGAAACCGTTTCTCCAGAGACCAACTCCAGTAGAATTCCCGTCTTTGAAACAGAAAGAAAAAGCGTTGCAAACCAGATTGACAAAGCAGCGTTTGTCACGGACTCGCCAATCCAAACAGTTTCGCCGAAAGAGAGCATCTCAGACAGGTCCACAGCAAGAAAAAAGAAGCTGGAAGAGGAAGACCAGGCGGCATTGCTAACGCCATCGCTACCTGTTGAGACGCAATCACGATTGGACGCACAAAAAAAACTCAAACCGACACAAAACTTCACCACCAGCCTAGCCTACATCGCAGAAATCAAAAGTAAAATGGAGGCTGAACGAAGTTTAAAAGAAGAAGCATCTAAAAAGCCAAACTCAAATATTCTGCATATCAAAAGACCCCCGTCCCTTAAACCACTCCCCAGTTCAAGCCAGCTCTCGAAAAACAGCTCAGTTAATCAAACCGCACAATCGCAACAATTGCCGCCCGCCAAGGGTAGCAAGGGGCAAAGAAAATTGCCAGCTGAGGCTTATTCCGACACGGAGTTGAATAAAAATGAAGAGCTATTTAGTCCGCTACCCGAAGTCGATTTCTCGCCCTCTCCCTAGCTGCACTCAATTCTGAAAGTACGGGAATTTCACAGCGTTATTAAATACCCGTACACGTATTATCTGTGTATAGTAGGGGTACCAAGTCAATCGTCCATCGCGGCTCCTTGAAGCCTCATTCGATTTTGGTTAGGCCTATTCGATACTGTATTCTTCTGACCTTAAATAGCGACACTCTTATTTCAACAGCGGATTTTTTGGAATGCAACAGAATCCATCTTCACCTGGCTGGCAGGGCCGGAGACTTAATACACCGGAAATTCGGCATCGCTGGGAAAAAGCTTGGACATCCGTTCAGAACAAGGAGTTTCAAGCCCCCTTCAGAAGATATCGTCGAAACTTAATTTTTCTCTTCATCGCCTCCATTTCGTTGTGGCTGATCTTCGTCTATCTGCTCGCGTACTCTCCCAAACAGACACCCTTAACGCTTATCTCGTTCAAAAACTATCAATCTCCGGTTCCACCCAACCTCGGAGCATCAAAAGACGAAAGCGGACTTGGAAGTTTAGCCAACCTACAATTTTTCTCAGAAAATGAATTTGAAACATGGCGAGACGACCTCGAATCCACCTCCAATCCCAACAAAATTCAAGTCCTAAAAATTGTTGCGGATACATTCCAAGAAGATCAATCGTTTTTTTTTAAACTGCCGGGCACTCGCATCCTGTACATCAATGGATATGCCGCGGTAAACAAATCTGACGAGCCCTGCCTCATCTTAACTACGGACAACCCTCTAAACGAAGCCTCGTGGTTAAAAATCGAAGATCTGTTTGAGGAAATTGATCAAGCCACCAAAAGTAAAAATTTTCAGACACTATTAGTATTCGATTGTGTCAAAGAACTAGATAATTGGAAGTTGGGAATTATCCAAAACGACTGGACCGACCGTGTTGGTAGTTTGTTGGAGAATGAAGATTTTTCTGGCTTGAGATCAACCTTAACTATTCTTTGCTCAACTTCATCGAACGAATCCAGCCACTACTCGCCCCGACTGGGCAGCTCAGTTTTTAGTCATTTTTTTAAATTGGGTTTAGCCGGACTGGCTGACAAAACAAATGCATCAGACAAATTAAGTGGAAACAATGATGGGCAAGTTTCAGTAACCGAGCTTAAAAACTTTGTCGACTCAGAAGTGACCAATTATGTCAGTACTCAATATGGTGAAAGACAAACGCCTGCATTTCTCAATCTAGCTCAAGGAGATGACTTTATCCTGACCTGGAACCTCGACTCCAATAACTTAGCTGAGCTTCAGCAAGCCAACAATCTTCCTTTAAAAGTTGATTTGGAGTTGCTCGGAGAGTGCTGGAATAAACTTGCAGCACTTAGAGAAACAGGAGCTCTTCAATTTGCTCCACAATCTTTCAGCGATTGGGAAAACAGACTTCTGCGGGCCGAAAAACTAGCATTTGAGGATGCTGACACGGCGAACTTGAGGTTTGATGAACTCCGCACAGAACTGAACCGTGTTGATCTCGAACTAAACCCTAAGGGTTCGTCCAATAATTCCTCGTTTGTATCAAAGTCAAATGCATTTCGAGGGCACGAATTAAACATCGAAAGCGGAGGCCAGTGGGGTTCTCTTGCGATGCGTTATTTTTTTCGCGATGCCGATGAACCACAAAAGCAGGTCGCGATAGATGGACTGCTGAGTTCTGTAGATAATGCCGATCAGAAAGCAAAAATTAATTCACTTCCTATTCAAGACAAGTTCATAGCATCTCACTTAATGCAAGCCAAGAATCTAGAATTGTGGCCTGTCGACACCCAACTCGAAGACTGGCTTGACATTTATCAACAATCTCAACAGGCCGCTCTTCCAGCGGACTTGCGTGTCGTAGCAGATATTGAAAACTCTTTAGATTCTCTAACACAATACTGTAGATTAGCCTTTGACTACTTGCTGATCGGCAATCAAGTATCACTTCAGTTCGACTCCATTATGGAGAAAGCAAAAACACTCACTAAAGATGTTTTGGCATTAAGTGAAGAACGAGAAGCTTATTACAAAAAGCTTGATAAAGCCTACTCAAGATTTCCATATTTAGCGCAATGGCGACTTCGCACTCAATCAAATAAATCAAAAAGTACCACGCTTGATCGCCTGACCTCAGTAAGCTTCTCACCCAAGGATTTAAATACCTTTCTCGCAGTTTCCGAAAGACTAGAAAACGAATATCAAGAATCGGCAAGTTCCCTTGAAGATAAACAACTACTTTCTGCCAGCGATATATTTGAAATAAAATTAATTCTAAAAACGCCCCTTCTAAAGGGAAATGAACGCCGCAAACTTATCGAACAATTAATTAGCTTTAACCCTATAAATAAAGAGCAAAATAGAGGGGTGCCAACCGATTCTAAGGACAATTCTCGCCCGAAACAACTTACTCAAGAACAAGTAGCAAAACAGGCGAGGACTCTCCTCTCCAAATTGTTGGAAATAAATGACCAGCAGCAAGCAATTAGTCAATTCTCCAGCCAGATCCGCGATTCACTACTTGCTGCAGAAACTGCCTTTCCAAAAGCTCCTGAAAATTCAGAAGGTGACGATGCTAATCTGGTCGAACCAATTAATTTCCAACGAAGAACGGCAAGTCTCTTAACAAAATTTCCAACGTCAGAATCAGGTTCGGTCGATTTGATTTTCGTTGAGCAGCAAAACGCCTTTTTGACAAAATTGCTTAGTGACGCATCTAGAAACGCCCTGCTCGATCTTTATGGATTTCCAGTCGGCAATGTCGTTGAACGGGTGCCTGTTTTTCAACAGTTGGTAGCCAGTTATTTAAAGAAACTCAAACGTTCTCCAGACTTTGACAAATCTGAATTGGAAAATGGACTCAATGAAAGAATAGATTTAGTAGAACGAGGACTTGAATTAACAGCCACCTCAGTGCCCGCCATTCAGTCGGGACTGCCAGACAGAGTGATGGTGGAGTTGACCCCAGAAGAAAACGAAGAAACAAATCTCTACAGCACATTCCCTCAAGGTGCAATGTCTTTAAGGTTCTCTGGTGATAACGGTTTCATAAAACAGGGGCAAGCGTTTGAGCTCCTCCCGTTAAAGAACATTTCAAAATTTGAAATGAAAGCCTCCGATACACCACTCGGACTGACTGCCATGTTTCGGGGCAACAATTTTACAACTAGAGTCCTTTCGGAGGGGTTTAATGGGTTTACGGTCGATACAAATTTAAAGACACCCAATACTGCCTCCGTTGTGCTTAATGGAAGACTGAAAGCAAGACCCTCGATCCTATTCGCTCTCGATTGCTCACAAAGTATGGCGAATGAAATTTACGTCGAGTCGATCGGAGATCAAATGATCCCTCGCCTTGCATCTGCACGAGGTGTCCTAAAGAATTTACTCAACGATTTCGCGCAGAGAGGTGATTCTAAGATTGGAATTCGACTTTATGGCCATCGAATTGGATGGTCAACCGATGAACCCGTAAAAGCGCTCACTCAAGATTCTTACAATGGTGAATTTCCAGATGGTATAATTCCCGAAAATGATGTCGAACTGGTGCTGCCAATCGGCCGGTACACCCAGGCTGAACATAATCGCATCACCAAACAACTTGATACCGTGCGTGCCTGGGGACAGTCCCCTCTTTACCTCACTTTGCGACAAGCCATTAAAGATTTTGAGACTGGCGATGAACATGAGAATCCCAGTATTGTCGTAATCACTGATGGCTTGAATTATCAATTCACGCCCGGCAATGAAATCACTTTTGCCGCCCAAAAAACGGAACTGGAAGATTTACTTCGAGATATCAAAAGACTTAAAGAAAATGGGAAATCTATTCCAATTTACATCATGGGTTTTGGGATTTCTGCAGCAGAACAAAGTATTGCCGCCAACGA
>Ga0214479_100529_pt1 | contig 21844 bp, 16 predicted proteins | sample M1_20Mar14CPVII9_5_FD_165054 | JGI IMG/M metagenome (GOLD analysis project Ga0214479, IMG submission 165054) | Marine eukaryotic communities from Monterey Bay, California, United States - M1_20Mar14CPVII9sort6BwellE14 | ecosystem: Environmental > Aquatic > Marine > Unclassified | place: USA...
AAGGCCGCCCACTACAGTAGTAGCAAGGAAGTTCATCTCTTCGTTAACGACTCACTTCGTTCATTTTATGAGTCTATACAACACCGCTTTCTTCTAGAGGTACTCAAGGCACTCAATCCTAATAAAGTTATTGTTATTAGGCTATGTCGGAATGGTCTTATGTCACCAGATAAGAATGAGAAAGTTATTAATATCAACAACACACGTGAATTAGGCCTCAAGGCACTTGAATCAAAACTATCACGTGTATCTCCATCCAAAGATGTTCCTGTCACCAAATCAGAAGATCCTAAACAAGCAGATATTAATAAGCGTGCCAATGAGCGTCAAGCCGAATGGGAAGCTGCCAATCGATATTCCGATGAGGTTAAAAATGCCTTTATGGCAGGACAAGGTTATACACTTTCCAAGAATAATGGTCCTGAGTTTAGAAAGATGATAAAGGATACCAAGTCTGAGCTTCAATTGGTTGCCCCAGAAATGCCTTTGTATTATGATAAATCGATCACCGAGAAAGGCAGCAATATTGTACATAATAGGCGTCTCGACTTCTTTGGTCGACAGACCGCGGGCCAACAAGTTAGTGATGATATGGCAGCCCTTATACGTAAATCACCTGGTACTACGAAGGTAGCAAAAGTAGATAAGGATGGCATGCCAGTTGAATGTATTGCAAGTGTTGCTTCAATCGTTGCCTGTATTGAATTACGTAAGGAACAAGGCCTCCTTTCCAAGAAGGCCAAACTCAAGTACATCATCTACGGTAGAGACAAAAGTAGGTCCGCTATTGTCTCAGATCATGACAACAAACTCTTAGATATCATCCGTACCTGTCAAATAGGACATTTATTCACCACATCACCAAATAGAATCAATGAAGACCCAACCGTTGCCCAAACCTACATTGGGCCTGTTGAATTGCAGTGTTCAAAAGAAAGTGGCAAGGAGATCGGGCCTATTCTAAGAAACGAGGAAGAGCGTAAGGGTCGTCGTCAAGCAATCGTCGACACTTGCAATAAAGGACAAGAGAGAGTCGAGTCCTCTTGCAAGGAGGTCAATGAAGATCCAAGTTTCCACAATCTATTGAAGAAAGTTAGTTCTGTGCGTATGCCAAAGGGATTTCACAAGCAAGTTGATGAACATAATAGTACAACATCATATGCGGCACCCCTCTTTTCATTATCAAGTTTAGATTTACGACACCAGAAACAATTGGAATTATGTAATGATAAGGCGAAGAGATATCTCGAGCTACATCCCAAGCCAAAGAAGAAGAAGAAGAAGAAGAAGGCAGAAATCAGCAGTGAGGCCCGAAAGGTATGCATTATCAATGAATTGAGATACCAGCAGCTTCGTTACATGCTGGCAATAGCTGGCAATTTGAAGCAAGATGATACTACTGCTGTTGTTAATCCACCACAGATTACAGAGCTACTGAAAAGGAGATCTCTGGACAACATACTTTGTATTGACAAATCTAAATTAACACCAATGCCCGCATCAGGTACAGGTAATATACGAGAACGAAACCGAATCTCCGCAAAACGTTTACGAGAGAAGAAGAAGATGAAAGAGAAAAAGATGATGGAATTGATAGAACAGCTTGAAAGAGAGAATGCACTACTATCAGATCATGCTAAGGACCGGAATATCCCCGTGAGGAATATCCCCGTGAGTGAATTAAAAGACATATCCTGGACTCGATCTGCTGCAACTGACGAGGAAGCAAATATACATCATCGAGTGCAAGCTGTGGTATCGAAGGAGAAGAAACGATTTGAAGAGAAGAGGGAAGCTGAGAAGGCTTTAGAAGACGAGAGGCTAAAGCAAGCTGTGGTATCGAAGGAGAAGAAACGACTTGAACAGGAGAAGAAGGAAGTTGAGAAGGCTTTAGAAGAGGAGAGGTTAAAGCAAGCTAAGGAGCGAACTGCCTTCTTCTCAGACTTACAGCAGTATGTGATGTATGAAGTAGCCGTACCCGAGGGGACTTCCCCTGGGAGCAACTTTTCTGTTTTGGTTGATGGACAAAGTACTATGGTAACTTGTCCAAGCGATCACCAAACTGGTATGAAGGTGCTTATTCGTCTGCCAAAGAAGCCAAGCTAAGTAAACAAGTAATTCTATGTACGACAATACAGAGCTTATGTATACTTGCTCGATATGTAATGGCAGTACACTCAGATGCTGCATATTTAGTTGAACCAAAAGCAAGAAGTCGAGCAGGTGGACACTTCTAAGATACGCTCCAATTGTAATGTCATCAAATGGCTCATCAGTACAAATGCCTCTTTGTATCCGATCTTTCAGATCGGATACTTCAAGTGAGACTTCAATACCATTTAGCGATCGGCGGTTAAGGCGTGAGTAAATGAAAGAAATCTAGCGATTGTGTTTCTTCTCCTTCTGAGAGTTGTTGGTTGAGAGCAATCAAAGATTATTGCAATCATCATGGCGAGGACAACCTATTATGATGTACTGGAAATCAGTAAAGATGCAAAGCTTATTGACATTAAGAAGGCTTATCGCAGACTGGCGTTGAAGTAAGTACCTATGATTTCAAAGTTTGAGCATATGATATGAACAAAGATATATGATATGAAAATAAAGCGTTGGGGGTGTTATATACATGAGATATGAACATTGATGTGAATGAGGCGTTGAAGGTCTATACATGTGATTTGTATTTGCTGTTTTACGGTGTATAACTTTGGCTTGATGTGTTGCAAAAAAAAAAAGAGCTTATAGAAGTTTGAAGAAAATAGATGTGATATGATGGTAATCTATCTAACGCCTAACATATCTCCTTTCATCTACCATTCTTATAGACACCATCCAGATAGAAATAATGGCAGTGCCGAATCGACAGAGAGGTTTAAGGAAATAAGTCAAGCATATACAATACTATCAGATACAGCAAAGCGAAGAAACTACGATACATCATTAGAATCTCCAATTACACATGTTTCAACTACTACAACTTCTTCACCTTATAATAGTCCAGGAAGGTCTAGTAGAGGTATGCGAGATGCATTTCAACAATTTGATGACTTATTTAGAAATGATCCCTTCTTTCAGGAGGGATTTCAAGATATGGATGATGCGTTTGCAAAACGTTTTAATATTAATAAACATGATGATGAAACGAATAGTACTGCAGAAGATGATAGCGGTGGAGTAGGACCAGTGCCCTTTTGTGGAATGGGAAGTCCAAGAAGTAATCAAAATAATGTTGTTGCAAAGCCAAAGGTGTCTTGGGGTCAATGGTTAATAAATAAGCTTGGTATTGAGATATCAGTAACATCTGTTTCGCATAATGCCGATGGTAGTGTAATGAAATCGGCGTACACATCCAAGAAGACTGGATATACAAATAAAAAATCTAGAACATATACTGAATCCAATGGTCGTCAAGTAACTGTAATGAGCATGGAGAAGGATGGTAATAAAATTGAAGATAAACTGATTAGAGGAAAGTTAGTAGAAAGGAAGGTGAATGGTATAGTAGAGATACTTCCTGGTGATAAGAAGAAGGAGATACCTTGGTGATGCTTGACTATTCTACTCTTCTTTTGCCACTATTATACGTCGTGCGGGCTTTATATTTATTTATATCTACTTGAAGACAAAGCTTAATAGAGTATTTTGCTATTCGATTTCATTAACTCCTTGCTAGTAAGTTTTAAAGACTAGTGAAATCAGTTTGGTACACATAAACTTAGCGTTAGTGTCATATTACATCTTTTTGTATACATGCAACCATCACTAGGCTAAGCTACCACATAAACAGCCTTGCATAACCAACAAGAACAACAACTTAAAAGAAATCGTCTTCGTAGTCATTACCGTATTCATCATATTCATCAAACTGATCATTATCACCAAATACATCATTATGTGTATCCAATGCCTTCTTCTTAGCTGCCTTATCCTGCTTCTTACTCTTCTGTGCCTGTCCCTTAACCTTTCGCTTTGCCTGTTGTACCTTCTCATTCTTAATGACGTTGCATGATTTAATAATATCGGTAATTGCTTCATCATCAAGTTGATCTTTACATTGTTCGATAACTTCCTTCAAAAATGCTGCACATAGGTTTATTTTACCATGACCCTTTTATGTTATTATTAATTCGAGTGATTGTTTTGTTGACATATGTATTAGAACTTGTTCGATGTACACATAACACATACGCAGATAAATATCACTCACCTGGATACATTCTCCAATCTTCTTAGCGTGTCTTAAATGATCCTTTAAATCTTTCAAAACGACCTGTAGAATACGAAGTAATGAGTTTATTAAAATAATAAGGTGCACTAACATATCATATGCACACTTTTATTCTTACCTTATCACCACTCTGCATTGCCTTGCCTGGTCCGCCAACACCACTATCCCCTCTAGCTGGACCATCATCAACGCCACCAAATAAATCATCAGCCATAGCCTTAGCATCATCATCCTCGCGTTGTTTTTCCATTAATCTACGTTCTTCGGGTGTCATATTGGCTTCCATCTCTGCCTCCATTGCCATTGCTTTATGAGCTAGTTCTAATTCATCCTTCTGGGCTTTGGCGGCTGCCTTTTTATTGGCTAATGCTGATCCTTTTTGTTTATTGAGCTTTGCATTGGCTTTTTCATCTGCTATTTTATCCTTTATTGTTAAGTCCTCTTCTTCATCGTCAAATGTTGGTACTGCTGACTTTTTATCATCGAGTGTTGCAAGGCCGAGCTTCTTGTCGAGATCATCGTCGCTCTGGTCCCAATCATCATCACTATCGTCCCAGTCTGCCATTGTATCTGTTTATATTATAGTAAATATGTACTTTGTTTGTTGAATACCTCTAGATGCACCTCTTACATACACCTTCCGTCAGAAAAGTGGTGGCTTGAAAAATTATTTTTTTTCATTTATTACAAGTGGAGGTTCACCTTTTTCATTTATTTATTTCAAAGTAAATAAAACAATCATGTTATCAATCATCACCATATGTTGCGTGCTAGCCGCCGTATCGGCAGCTCGATACTTTCCTCAGAGGTATGGTGTTGGCGCTGATATGTTTGGCGGCAGTTTTTATTGCAACTCTAACAATTTTGTTTTATATCACACTCACAAAATTTGATGTTTCATAATATCTTACTTACACTCAACCATATAGAACCTCTGAAGAGGCGGCTGTTATTGAATGGGGTCACTCTGCTATTATATCAGCACTTGATGGGGCCGTTGCGGCTTTTGGACCGCAGACTTCTCAGGGTGTAAGTTTTTATTCATATCTCTTCATATCTTATGCATTTTTTTATGGTACTGATGTATTATGTCTCTCTAATATCAAATTATATTATACAGGCCAACTTTGAGGTTGAAACGGCACCAGTATTAGCAAATCCAATTGATGGTGTGGGCGCTGCTCGAAAAGGTACAAAAGAGGATGAACAAGAACCACCAAACGATATGGAGTTACCCAAACTTAATAATGCTGATCAAGTAGAGGGCAACATGGTAATAATGACAGATGCTGCAGGTTTATCCGGCGTGGCCATGGCTCGTCTAGCCAAGATTAGTGGTGCTGCTGCATTAATGGTAGTTAATACCGATCAAGATGCAGGCGATTACATTTACAGTCTAGAACCAGAAAATGATGAAGAACGTGAATATGCCGAAGAACATATCGATATCCCAATTATTATGGTTAGTTTACAGGCTGGGAATGTTATTACTACTGCATTGGCTACAGATGATATGGATCCCAAAATTGTTAATGCTGGAGGTGCATTGCCTGATCGTATCCGATTATATGCAGGTGGCGATCGTCCATTCTTTGAGGATGCAGTGTCGAAAACACCAGTAGTGTATTTGATTCATAACATGTTAACGAATGAAGAGTGTGATGAACTCGTTACTTTGACAGATGGAAAGTACGAACGTGTTGATGATACCACAGGAGTTAACAACTATCTTGAGAATATCATGTCATCTGAGGATGGAAAGCCTACTGCCAAGAATATTGACAGAGTAACACTTTGGAAGGGCGGAATTGCTAGCAAGTTGTTCAAAGATATTGATGAACGTATTTCACAAGTTACTGGTTTTCCTCCGGAACACTTTTCAGACTTCCAAGTAAACAAATATGAAAAAGGATCGGCATATGATGAACACTTTGATATCAATCCAGCAAATGGTATCATGGCAAGTATTACCATTTTTCTCAATGACGTACCACAAGATGATGGGGGAGAGTTTATCTTTACAAAGCCAGAGGATGGAAATGGTGAACCAGTCATTATCTCTCCAACTAAAGGTATTGCTATTGTACATCATAATACTGATGAGAAGTATAACTTTGATAGGGCAACTGTTCACTCGGAGGCCGAGCTACTGAGTGGCTACAAGTATGTTGCCAAAAAGTATGTCTACCTCAATCCTCAAGAAAAGCATATGAGAATAGTCTTACCACTCATTGCCATGCCATTTGGTGGGAAGCTTCCTCGTGTATTCATCACATTGCAAAATCTATTGATTGATAACTTTGGCTTTGAATCAGCAGAAACTTACTTCAGGAAGATTATCACCATGATACCTGTACTACTTTTGATTGGCATTGCTAGCGCAGTTAGTAACTTTGTTACAAACAAACTTAAAAGCAATGATGATAGTAGTAGCAGTGGCACAACGAAGAAGAAGACAAAGGAAGTACCCAAGAAGGATGGCAAAGTTGTAAAGAAGATGAAAAAATCGAGTTCAAAGTCAAAGAAGGCATAAGCTAATGAAGCGGTCTCTTATCCATATCATACCTTGACATGAAATCACTATGTAATTAGTAAAGCTGCAAGTTGGTAACAGAGCACTAACTTTCTCTATCTCGCCTATATATATATATATATATATGTACTACTCAGATGTATCCGTATCCTAGGATACCCCGCCGGACCGAATCAGCAAAATGACAATCTCGCTCCCCCATCCATCAACTCTCTCAATACTAGCAGTATGAGATCAATATAATACGATGGTAAACCGCCATTATACTCTCTAAACCCCCCTTTACTATGGAGAATAAAGAACAAGAGTGGATTGAAGCACCAGACGGCTGGGGAAGCACAAAAGAAGAGGAAGAGGAAGAAGCAGCATTTGATTTGTTTGGGAGTGATGATAAAAGCGAGATCTTTACATATGATATACAACTCGACGACAAAGACAGTTGCACAAAGAAGAGAATTACATTATCAGGATATAAATTAGATAGTGATGAAACAGACCATTCGACAGGTGCTACATTATGGCAAGCTGCACCAAGATTAGCTGATTGTTTACAACAAAACTCAGATATGTTATGTAAAGGGAAATCTGTGCTTGAATTGGGAGCTGGATTGGGTTTGTGCGGTACCGTTGCATGCTATATTGGTGCAAAGAGTGTGACTATGACTGATGGAGATACCAAAACATTGAAAGGAATGCGAGCAAATGTGAAACATAACTGTGATAATGATGTAGGTGATAGAATACAATGCAATCAATTGTTGTGGGGATCACCTCATATGAACATATTCTTAGAAGAGAATGGACAATATGACACAATCATTGCAGCAGATGTAATATATACAAAAGACAGTATAGTGCCATTGATGCAAACTGTAGCTTGTTTACTTGAGAAGTCAGGACAGTTTGTATTAAGCAGATACACAAAGTGGCACAGTATAGAAGATGAGACAGTGATTGAATTGGCCAAGCAACAAGGGTTGGAATGCACACAACCATCAAAAGGTATATTCATCTTTCGACACTCTAATATATAACTTGAATGCATAATCTATTTGCTGTGTGTATCTTTAGTATATATATTTGCATGTTATGTATCTTAGAGAGATTCGTTAATCAATGATTTGTATATTGCTGCCTCGTCTGCCATTTCCTTCTCTGTTCTATCTCTTCGTTGATTGTCATCGGGTACATCTAGCTTTGGCCTTATTCTCTTTTCGCCGTCTCTTGGTGCCCAGTTCTCTAACTTATTGTATATCTCATCACCTTCTGTATCCACATTGTATCTTGGCAGTATATGGACATGAACATGAGGAACTGACTGACCTGCTCCCTCTCCATCCTGGACCGCGACGTTGAATGCATCACATTTATATTGCTGTTTCAATACTTTTTGTACTACTCGTACGCTTCTAAACAAGTCATCATATTCATCATCTTTTAGATCCGATAACAGTGGTGCCACTCGATTAGATACTACAAGAACATGCCCTGGCACCAGAGGTCTGAGGTTAACTAGAGCAAAACTCAAGTCTGTTTTGTGAAATATTTGATTGGGCGATATCTTAAATCTGCCAAAGAGTTGTTGTTGTGTATCTGAGCTACTCATACTTCTCGTAACAGTTCTGGATTGTGCAATTCTGGTTATTGATTTGTGTTGCAAATATCCTTTTGTAGAGATATATAATCTACTAAATGCTAGTGCAGATGAAGGTTTGCTTTGCTGAAATGAAGATTGCAATGCCAATGTACTCAATAAGATTTGTCTCCGACAGAGCATTCTTCGTTTATCCTTACTTCTAATGTCGTACGTATCTGATGTATAAAAGTTCTCCTCGAAATGTAAGGTTGTACAACTTTATGAAACGATTTATAATATATTTTAAGCAGGTACAATAATACTAACGCCTAATCTGTGTTCTATTGTCGGTCACTGCAAATAATATGATCATTGACCGACAGACAGTGCCGACTTGCCGACTGCCGACTGCCGACGGAATGGTGGTCCTTTAACGACGACATAAAATTGACTAAGTTAGTAAGATTTCTCTTCAAGGATACCGAGCAATACGTTTGCAAAACAACAACTAACTACTAACTAAACAAATCAACATGGCGCCTCTACGAACACTCTCTCTATTCCTAGCTGCTACTTCTTGTGCGGCATTTGCTCCTGCTCCTGTATCCAAGGTTTCCAGGTGCGATATAATTTGTAATTTGATTTACTCGAGGAGATATTATATCTTGAAAAATAGATACCCAAAAATTATTGCAATATCTAATATTTCCTTACCCTATCCCTCCCATTTAGACCTAATACCCAGGTTGCTAGTTCAGTATTCGATGATGCCGTAAAGGATTGGAGTGATGAATACCCTCAATTTGCAGAATGGGGATGGGGACCATCCGTCCAGGCAGAAATCTGGAATGGACGACATGCCATGTTTGGATGGGTTGTTATGTGTGCATGTGCCTATGCCAAGGGACATGATCTTTTCCCCAATGGTGATGCTGCATTAAACTTAAAGGAATGGGGTACTCTTTCCACCATTACTGACTTTACAAGCAAGGGAAAGGCTACCATCAGTAATGAACGTGCTATTATCCTAATTGCCAATGTACATGCCTTCTTTGTTGGAATTTGTGCAACAATTGCTCCCACACCTTTCTCGGATACTCTCCTTCTTGATCCTAACCACCCAATGTATGAATGGCAAGTTGAGAGGAACTCCAAGCTTGGTGGAGTTATGCCTGATATGAAACAAATGGGAATTAACCCCCATGCTGAGCTAATGAATGGACGTATGGCCATGATGGGACTTATTACTCTTCTTGGATATTCTGGAATTCAGGGACAAAGTATGATTGATACCATCAACGAATGGGTTGGAGGTGCTTACTTCTAAATCAATGAATCATATCTATCTTATAAAACAGATTGACAAAACTATGAAATAATGAAATGAATATAAGCAGATGTGATGATCTAGCCTCCTTCCATATGAAGGATGCTAGGAAGCAACTGAATAACTGGTACTATCATATCAGTATAGCCCTCTTTTAGAGAATTGGGTGGTCGTGTGGTGATCTCACAACAAAATATTATGTGTAGCTAAGTAAATTTATATAAATGAGACTCGCCACAAAACTATCTACACACTTGCTACTCAGTTTTGGCTTCAGCGGTATCACGACCATCTTGCTCAGCTTTGGCATCTCCTTTCGTCTCATCGAGACAACTCTCGCCAGCAGTCGCATCTGAGACTCCACCTTCCTTTGTGAGCTTATCGACTTGACCTTTCAACCAAGTGACCTCCTGTTGACTGCTCTCGAGTTTAGATGCCAACTCCTTCATCTTTGCATTTTCCTTTTCTAAAGTTTCATCAAGATGAAGAGCTTCCTTCTTGTACCAGTCTCTCTCTGTCTCTAGCTGATTTGCTCTCTCGTTCGTAGCTATCGAATCTTGGAGTTGGATCTTCTCCTTAGTCAACTCATCAACGGATACTTGAACCTTTCGCAGTTCCTCAGCATGTGTTCGTTCGAGCTCATGCTTTTGCTCGTCAAGAGTACTCCCGATACTAGTTCCTAGGTCATCAATAGCGGTGTTTAACTGGTCATACTCTGAAGTGACAAGTTTCAGGCTAGTGTTTGTGAACAGGTGTGTGGTTAGTCGCAGTTGTGTGCAGAGATTAATATAAAAATGTCTTTCGCACATGAAATGACATTGTCTTACCATTCTGAATCAATTGTGGTGGGTACGAACGACGTCATTTTCCCTTGGACGATACAGATGCTAGTAATAAAGTCTGAGGCGTGTGAATGATGTTACTCTCGTTACTATTGTTGAAATTATAAGTAAAAAATAACGAATGAGAAGCAGGTACATGTAGGTACCTATCATTGACTCGCTGCCCTTCATTTTCATTCATCTTCATCGATTCAAATGTATAACGAACGAATACTCTCGTCACTGCCCTTACAGGTATTATTATACTTTAACAGCCTATTCACAAAGCTTTGGTTCTTCCTTTCTTTGTGTATATTTATTTACAAATCGTGAGTCTTCGCAAGTTTAACATTAAGCATTGCTACACATGCACGTTATTTAACATATATCACATACACTTATATCCAATCCTATCCTCTCTCTTCTACAGATACAAACTTCCCTACCTGACATCAGCAATTCGTTGGGAATTGTCAGTGGTCTTCTTGCTTCCGATATTAGACCTCTTTAGGATAAATCTGGTCACCCGAGGTAATAAGACCGAGAATGGAATAGTTTTACTCGGTTCGGCATTCCTTTCAGTGCCAACAGCACTGGGATACGTCTTCTTCTTTGAATGGCAGACCTACGTGTGAGTTCGCTGAATACACCAAACCAATCTTGACAGTACGCTTTAAATTTGCGTACCACATTTACACCTCACTGTCTTTTATCTTCCTTTTCCTATCACATAATACGTAGACTGCACATAGACAAGTGGCTCAATGCAATGGCCTTGGCGTTTCTAAGCGGTGAAATGCTTCTGCTTCTTTTCACAGCAGTGCTGTTTGCGAGATCCAAATGGGTTGAATCCTACAGTCATGGATGGATAAGTGGATTTTACCAATCGTCACCATAATATTCGGGACTTTCATCCTCTTGGGGGCTTTCTTGAATTGAGGATAGGGAACCGCATGATGAGTGGGTTTTTCTTTGAAGTGTTGACGTCTTGGTCTTATTGCTTCGATTGTTGTGAAGGGGTGGCTTGGATGAGGAAGAAGTTGTATCATTTAACGGAATAGTAGTTTCATTATCCAAACCCTTGTCTACCTCTTCCCCGATTGTTTCCCATTGTGCAGTAGTTGAGCTCAAGGGTTCCCATAAGAAACTGCTTAAAACTTGACTGCATGGAAATGCCTGTACAACAGAGGCGAGCCAATTCTCCATCTCTGGACAGTAGTGTTGCGCCGTAGCTTGGAGTAAGGCAAATCCACTACGTGCAACACCTGATAATGCATACCCTCCGTGTCCTAAACTCTCGGGTGATACTCTAGGTAATTCAGGAACTGATACGCTTCCTTCATCGTCCTTCTCAACATTGTGGGCGGCAGCCGTATCCGTGCAATTATCACTACCCTCAGATTTCAAGCTAGGACTTTTAGATCTACTTACCGACGAACAATTCCTTCTACTACGATTTTGTCTATCGTTATTACTGTTCATTTCCTTTTGTAAATCCTCACGTAATTTCACAAATGTCGGGAAAGCTCTTGTGGCGTTATACTTTCTCCCTTGAAATGTTATAGACAATTCAAATTCAATGGCTGATGGATCATCGCCATTATCTGGACTACTTTTATCTGAACTACTTCCACAAGATTTAGAATCGTCAGGTGTGTCTCCATAGACATAATCTTCTACATCGTTGTCATTATTGGGTGTAGAAAAGTCTTCAGAATAATCATAGAATGAATACTCTTCATCTGAATCGGTATCATAACATAAACCCGGACTGGAAAATACAGATACTTCTTCCTCTTCTACTACTTCCTCTACTGTATTATCATCTGTAGTAGCACTCTTCTTCTTTTCAACTACACTATTGTTCTGTGTGTTGTCGCTGACACTCGCACCAGACATAAAATTTGCAGTCCGACGAGCGATATTCGACCCCTTGGATGTTAAACTTTTAATAAGTGTAACTGGATCAACACGTGCTGATCGTATTGCAATTATTATATCAGATGGTTGTGTTGATGAAGAGGAATAAGGTGCACAAGATGTGTCTTTGGGCCTACTTTGTGACAAGTCTGTTTTATTGCAACAATCTATTTCAGATGATGATAGGGCAAGAGCCTTAAATGCCGATGGACTTATATTATTCAAAGATGATGGTTTAGTATGTGTTGATGGAGAACATGGAGGAGTGCTTATACTATTAGTAGTTGGTTGTACTTGTGGAGTATTCTCAACCACCAACTTTTCATTGTTGTTGTCTTCCTCTTCTTTCTCTACGGTTGGAGCTCCGCCGCCAAACGAGAAGAATGGAGGCAGAAACGATCCTGGTAGGGAAGCATACGCTGACATTATCTCCTATATATAAGGCATTTGGTAGGGGATAAAGGTTGCAATAGGTAGAGTTAGTTGGTTGTCAATAAGCAATTACTCCAGAGGTCAGTACATAATATAGATTCACTTTTCACATAAGACAGGACCGACCTAAAAGCACAAAACAAAATAAGAATCAGAAGGTGAACCATCATCTTCTTGCTCGAGATTGAGACCGTCATATTAATTAAAACATATCATTTACAGTGATATAATATAATATATCTCGAGGTAAGCTCTCGGATGACCGGCGTCTTTTTGTGCATATCATTGTCAACAAAAAATAATTTTGTATTCTTGTTTATCTGAACCGTATCAATCTGTCAATCTATCTTCAAAGAACACTACAATGGATACTTCTAATCTCAAAACCGAGGGTGATGAATTGATGAGTGATGATACATCACCATCAACAACATTATTTGCTTCAGTACCAGATGTTTGTTGGGAATTAATTGCCCAGTTGGCATCTCCTCCCGATGTTTATAATCTATGCCTCACCTCAAAACGCTTTCATACACTACCCGTTGTTGGTGAATTGACATTGAAAACATGTAACACGTGCAACACAGCTCAGTGGTATGGTATGATTGCCAATAGTAACACATGTGGTGGATGTGAAGTGGTAGGGAATAACAACACATCAAGTAGTGTACAGCATCCTTTACTTGCTACTCGACTCCTTCGTGAATCTCTCCTAGTCTCCCTTGGAAGAGTACTCAATCATTTGGATACGGGTATTACTCTTGAAAGTTTATGTTCATTGGCTGATTTGGAAGATGGGTCCGCACTCATTGCTGGAAGTTCTATTGTTCAGGCATGCCTGGGTGAACTTTGGGGTGGGGATGTGGATGTTTATACTTCAGCTAAAGCTGCGCCCGACGTCCGTAGTGTAAGTACAAAACATGTCTGTATGTTTGTATATGAAATATATTCTAATTCACTTTTGTATACTATTAAAGTGGTTGGTCGAGAAGGCGAACTGTCTATTTGTTGGATTCAATGATGGATATATTAGCGCGGATGACGATAGGTTGGCATACACTGTTGATACAAAGATTCATCACGTCGGTAAGTGAACTTCTTCTTCAAGTATATATATATACTTATCAGTTTGCTCACATGTGATATACAATCTTAGAGAGCTGGGGTTCATTGGAGAAGAATGTTGGCGAGAACTTGGAGGGAATTGGTCGTTATGGTTGGGGTGACAAGACCGTACAAGACGCAAACAAGGAGGGCGCTAACATATCTATTGACGCGGTCAAGAATTCCGATTATTACAAGAAAGCGTGTGGATATGGTAAAGTTTGTCAAAAGAACTAGTGAGCTATCTTTGTTGTCGGTGCTGTTTCTTTTGTCATCATTATGTGTAAAAGACCTTACTGACTTACTTTCGTTGTTGTTACTCATATCTTAGCGTTGATTGGAAGTGGAAGAACGGAATGTCGTAAGTCGATAAAACTGTACTCTTTTCATCTTATATTACTTTCCATTCTCATGCAATTAAAACCAAATCAGATTCGATACATTACTTGTAGACCAAAACAAGGCTTACAATATTAAGCCCAAGACAGGGGGGCAACTTCCGTTTGGTAAGTTAATAAGGCTACTTACTTGATTTGTTATGTTATATGCTCTCATCTTTGCAATCTCTGTGACTGGATCTTGCCACATACGATAGACTTTGATGCTAGTGGCAAAATTGATTTGATTGTTGCCCGACGTTCCAAATCGCCCAACGATTTGCTTCAAGACTTTGATTTGACCATCTGCAAAGCATCCTTTGACGGGTCAAAGTTCCATATCCCCAATCCACATCAGACATTCTCGCGAAAGTCTACCATGGAGCCCTCTCGCAAGGCAGTCGTTGAGAGCTATCTTACTCATTTTCAGCCACCTGGTGATGGTATGTCATTCAGTGGTATGAATTGTTCAGCTATTGCCGCGTCAACCATCAGGCTAGTTAGGAGGGATGTTCCAAACACATCCTTTTACAAGCAGCTTGATCTGGCGGGTCGTCTTCCTGATTATTATAATCCCAACGCTGATATGTTTGGTCGAGGATCAATGTACGATCAACGAGTACAAAACAAGCACAGTGCTCCTTGTATGTTTCATAACTGGACAAGGAAGCTTGTTCTGCGCCTCCAAAAATATCAGGCTCGTGGAATTGAGGTCATTGATACAAATGATATCGCAGCCGACTATGTATTCCCTCAATTCAGTTTGACTTCAATGTAACTAGGGTTAGAGTATGTGTGATGATTCAGAGGGGGTTCAGTTGAGGATCATAATACCTGGAGAGGGCATCCTTCTTCATCCTATGAAAGGATTACTATATTGGTGATTACATGTTTGCTCAGAATTGTCTACCTTCTTTGTGTCTAAGAAAGCAGATAACTAAACAAGCGCACCAATTACTTTGATATCGACAAATAGATTTGTGCTTTAACTTTAGCTTTTTATTGTACACATCATATGTTTCCTACTCTAAGGAGATCGGTTCTTATAACCGAAGTGTTGACTTGATCATCTCCTTGACACTAGCTTGTTCTTCAGCAGACAGTGTTAGTAATGCCTGTGAAATACCTTCAATGATACCAGCTGTACCGATCTTGGCAGTGTTACCTCCAGATGTCATAACATCAAAGACTTCTTGGACAACATTTTCCTTGTTAAGTTTCAGGATCTTGATTTCAAGCTGCTCATTCTGTTGGGCCATCCATGACAAGACGGCCTTGTCATCACTCCAAAGATCTTCAGTTGCACCTGGAGTCTCAAGGAACCAGCTCTTGATTAATCTACTTGCATCTGCAGGAGAAATTGCAGCACCTCGTCCGACTTGGAAAGTCTCTAAGATCTTCTTTCTCAAGTCAAACTCGGCAAGCTTTCTACGAAGACGCCAGTAGAAGTAAGATCTTGCTCCCTTCCACTCAACTGCACTCTCAATTACACCAACAGCCTTCATTCTACCGGGAGTATCGTGTAACTCACAGAATTGAACAGCAATCTGTTCATAAACTGGTAGGAGGGCTTGTTCTCTCTCCTTAATTGCATCCATCACTTCTTGTCGCTCTACCTCACACACGCGCTCTTGTAGCTCGGCATCGAGGGACTTCAACTTTTCATCTAGTCTGTGCATAGATGCCAACATATCCTTGGTTCTGTACTTCACACTTGCCGCTCCATTGGCTTCAAGCACACCACCTCGTGCACTATCAGCTGAAGCATACATTTCCATAACAGACTCATTGATGGAGGCATCAAGTACAACCCATGCTCCTCCTCTGATTTCAGCATGAGGTGGGATGTAAACAAATACGGGTTGCTGGAATTTCACAAACGCATCCACGATGAGAGATCCATACTTGAGCACCTCATCAAACATATCACGCTGTCCACCACTGAATCCTCTCCAATTGGCAAAGATGATGAGAGGGAGATCTTCGGTACGGAAGTCATTAATAGCTTGTGCCGTTTTGTAGGCACTGTTGGGGAACCAAACACAACCAGCTTCTTGGATAACAGCCTCGGAAGCTCGAAGGTCAGCAGGATCGGCAGGTTTGATTGCTTCGGCTGTGCGATTCTCCGTAGCAATTACACCCATTGGAATTCCTCCTAAACGAGCTCGACCGACAACGACAGTCTTGGCCCAACCTGCAAGAGTCTCTGTGAAACTCCCCTTATCGAAGAAGCCACCGTGCCAATCACCATTGTCATCTTCACGACCGGTAAGGAGAAATCTTGGATCATACGGTACACCAGCTTGTGGAACGAATGTGATTGGTCTTTCAATCTCATCAACACCCGTAATATCAGTGATGGGAAGAAGTCCTCCTCGAACGGTAGGTACATATGAGAGCCAGTGAATAGCAGATGTTACAGCTGAGAGGTGATCATTCTCGGCAAGATGTGATATACCATTAGAGTACATGATACCAGGTCCTCCTAGTTGATCATTCGTTGAGTAGACATCAACCCCCATCAATTTATTCAATGCCTGGTAGCCGGTGAGAATGATGGGAGAGTTGGAATTCTTCTGAATGGTTCGTTGACCAAGACGTACGAGATATGCTCCAATACCAACCGTCCTTCCGAGAACAATAGTCAAGGTGAAGATATCATCATAAGCTGAACTTGTTTCGCCGGCAATTAAACCTGAGCCCTTCAAGTTCTCAACACCCAAATCTGGTTCTGCTCCAATGATATCTGTAATCTTGAAGACGGCTTCTCCATTAACTGAGGCAGGCTCTGCAATAAGTTCCTTCCTCGATACACCAAGGCGTTCATAATCAGATTTGTTTACGTAAAGGAAGTCAAAGCCACTCTCTGGGTTGGAAGGATCCTTGAAGGCAACCTTGAATGTCTTCTTGATTCCCTCGGCTAGGCCAATCCTAGCACCGGAGTTGGCAGCCATGTAGAGTCGAGGTATCCTCCTCTTGCGTGCAAACTCTGATGCAAGTTTAAACACGACATCTTCTCTAGTTCCAAAACTTCCAGCCTTGTGGGTAATATCATTAGCAATCAATATAACTTGTCGACCCTGGTGTTGAGGATAGAGTAGTTGGTTAAAAAGAAGTATGAGAACACATGAAACAGGCATGAGTCAAGAAACATGTGACAACTTACAGTGGGACATTCGACGGTTTTTAATGTCATCAACCAAGCAACCATACCAACATCATTCTTTCCTGCCTTCCTTTGTGTTTCAACTAGCTCAAGATCGCCATTCATGTAGTCTTGCATCGTCCATGACCCTCCTGACTTGTTTCTAACGATAAGTTCAGTTGTGAACATCACCATTGTGGGTTGAGTGCCAGATGCTGATACACTTGCCCACTGTTTCTCAACTGATGCTTCAAACAAAGCAGGCAAATCATAGCAGTAAAGTGTATCGGATGATCTCAAGGCAGCCTTACGTTGCGCATCAAAAGGACGAGTTAGAGGATAGGGTGTGGTAATATCCAATCCTTCCCATGAACTATCACCACTTCCTGCCATGTTAGCCTTTGTTCCACCAATTGACTTGAACACACGCTTCGAACGCTTTGATCCTGATTCATCAGAAGCCTCGACATAAGTATTCATAACCTGAACAAATCCTGTAGGATTACTGGCAACCAATCGTAGTGAGATTGGATGTGAGTCATCATCGTTCGCTAGCTTACACACGGCCTTGGCTTCAACCTCGGCAATACCAAGACGCTTTGTACGTTCAGAATGGCGCTTAAGAATAGATGCAACTACTTGTTCAACAGCGACGGGATCAATAACTGTGCTTTTGTGTGCACTGACAATGTTAATGAATAGATGATTGTCTCCTGGAGGAACAGATGTCTTGATGGCTTCGAGTGCATTGAATGCCTCAATAAGGAGTTGCTCAAAACTTCCAGCAGAGAAGTCATTGATGAAGCTGACTGCACGGGCAAAGATTCGAGGGCCTTTATTCGCCTTCTTATCTTGAGCCAACGCTGATGCTTTTGGAGTGGCCTTGTAGAGATAGATCTGACCAGAAGGCGACAGGTGATCACCCAAGCAACTCAAGCTAAAGTTCTTTGCGAGGCGTAGCATTTCCAATTGGTAAGAGACCGTAGGTTCAATATCTCTGTAAAGGTGATCTTCCTTGAATGCGTCAGTTTCTCTAAACGTAAACACTGATGGTAGTGCATGTTGGTTATTATCAGCCTTGCCATCCTTGGATACAATGAAAGACACTCGTCTAATGTCTGCCTTCTCAAGGTCTTCAAGGTGTCTGGCTAATAGCTGCTCAATACTCTGTGCCAAACGATCTTGGTCTGTATCAGAGTAGTCTTGCAACACGAGGACGGTAAGAACGTTGGAAGGACCCGATTCACAACGTGGGACACTTCCATTGTATTGAGGAAAGTGTTCTAGTAATGACTTGAAGGCATCCTTATCACCCTGGATATCACTCATTGCATTACAGATCTTTGTTACGGCTGTTTTCGTAACCTTCACCTCATCTTCTTGACTCTTTAGACTGCTTTCAGAATCACTCCTTGACAAATCCGATAACTTGCTACTACTCATTGCACGAGTAAGATCCGTCATGCTAGTCATACCGGCACTACTGCTGAAAACACTTGTCTTCGGCTTGTCACAATAAGTAAACTTGAGAGTACTGTGATCAGGGATGGGGTTGACTTCCTTAATGTCAAACGTCCGATGTTGCTTCCTTGCTGAAATTTCTAGTATGGCAAGTTGTTGCTTAACATCTGTGGCCGATCTCAACAGTGGTAGCAGGATATCAGAACCAACAATGTTGTCGTTAATGAGTTCTTGAACTTGTCTGGATGCATCATCGTCCATTTTAATTGCAAGAGTCTTGGCAACGGCGAGGACCTTGCTTTTACGTTCCTCGATGCTAGGAAGAGATTCTTCAATTAGTACATTTCTGCATCGTTGCGATAGAATGTCGTAAGTTTCATTCCCTCTCATGGAGGCAATATCAGTTAAGCACGGTGTCGCATCCACAAGACCTTCTGCTCCAAGAACAACTGAAGTCATGGTCGTTGATGAAACATCAGTCCTTCCAGCCTCGGCGATTGAGTCAATGATTTTCATGATGACAGCGGAGGTCGACTTGAGTAGAGCATGGGCACGACAAAGGTCAAGTATCTCACTATTGTTGTCCGTGTTTGTCTTGCGCATGTTGTCCACGACATCAGCATACGATATGCCATCACAGAACCAACGCTCAACGGATATCCATTCTCTTAGAATATCTAGGAATCGATTCAATACACGCTCAGCGCCTGGTACCTTGTCTGCAAGACTCTTGGTGTAAGGATCAGCAGCATCGACAAGTGGGGCTGTTAACGCAACAAAGCTGGCACGTTCAGCTTCATCCTTGATAGTTCCCATATGCATAGCGATTGAATGCTTGAATTGATCGGCTGGGAACTTAGATGACCCTTTATCACTAGTCATCTTTGAAAGCTCATCAAATAAGGTCCCGTCGATTCTACCATTAAGAACAGATAGCTGATCATCAATTTCGTATGCAGGAAGTGAAGGATCTGTCACTGCATCGGCAATCTCCTTCATTATCACGTCAATTGCATCAGAAGATAGAACATATCCAGCCATACCATTCTTGAGTCTATCCAAAGCCTCTCTCAAGGTAATGTGAGGCCTTCCTGAAGAGGATGTAGAAGTTGGTGCTGATCCCCATCCCATCACATCCAAGTCACCCTTGAAAACTGTAGCTGTAGAAACATTCTCAGGATTCTCCAACTCGAGGGTGGCAAGAAGATCACCCGGAGATAATGCTGCACCTTCATTATTCGCCCATGTAATAACACCCGATTCCTCAACCTTGAGAGGCATGAACATCTTCATGACCTCAATTTCAGCATATGCGCTGCCCTTTTTGACACTTGCACCATTGGGCACAAGCTTCTTAACGAGTTTACCGGCAACATCAGTGCGGAGTGATGATGGATCGTAGTCGGGAGAGAAGGCAATAGTTCTGCCATTAACACTTAACTTCATACCACTAGCTGCGTCGGCCTTGCTTGTTTGGTAGGCGACGTGACTTTTTCCACCGTTACTAATCAAATACCCACCATCACTCAACATGCGGACTGAGGTGGTAGCAAACTTGGATGATTCTCCCGCCACGGCTATTTGAAACTCACTGCTCCCAGTGCGAGTACAACACAACTTATACTTGATACCATCCAATATCAATTCCACATCACGGACCATCTTCAGGAGATTAAGAGGAGGCAACTGTCCACGCTCGAGTAATTCTAAAAATGTAGCCTCATCGCCAGTACACTGATCAAAGGCAACCACTGTTGCACCAATAACGGCCAATGAATCGTTGTTCAATAGGGTTCCTGTAGCTGATGCCTTGCGAGATAACTCGTTGGAAGATGGAGCAATAGTAATACCGCCCTCCTTGATGATACGATCTAACCAACCAGTATCAATATCGTTCTCCACAAAGTCTTCCAATTCAATCAACTTTCCAATATAATCCACTGTGGTACTGATATCGCCACGAATACTAAGTTCCTTTAATGCTAGAACCATGTTCCTACGAGCTTGTTCCCTATTTGGGCCATTTGCAAACAAGTGACCAAATTGGGAATCAGCAAACTCGTGAATTGAACCTGACGAATCCATGGAGAAGTATCCCCATACATTGGGAGTGGAGCGAAAGTTAAGCTCTTGAATACCACCACTTGTTGGTTTGAATCCAGCCTCGGCATTCTCAGCAGTGATACGCACAGCAATACAATGTCCATAAGGTGGAACACGCTCTGTTACTGCAAAGTCAATCTTGGAATCACCACTGGCCACATCGGCGTTATCCTCAAAACGATTCTTCCCATACAACTCACGAATTTCAGGAATATGATACAATGGAATTCCCATGGCAACTTGAAGTTGTGCAGCCGGCAAATTCACCCTTGTAATCATTTCAGTAACAGGATGCTCCACTTGTAATCGAGGATTTAATTCTAGGAAGTAGAACTTTTGATCAGGTTCTGAATATAGATATTCCACGGTACCAGCATTGCTATATCCCACAGCCTTTGCAAGACTAACTGCTGCTTCTTCCATCTGTTTCCATACCTCTGGAGTTGCAGCTACAGGTGGTCCCTCCTCAATAATCTTTTGATGCCGACGTTGGACTGAACAATCACGTCCATTCAGCGCAATTGCATTACCATACTCATCGGCAAGCAACTGTACTTCTAAATGACGTGAGTTACTTGATAACTTCATGATAAAGATTGGACTACCTGGCACCTCACCACAAACTTGACGATAACAATTCTGTACATCCTCGGCCGAGTCTACCATACGAATACCTTTACCTCCACCACCTTCTGATGCTTTAATCATGATTGGAAAACCAATCTTGGATGCGGCCTCACTTGCCTCGCTAGCACTAGTAACACACGCCTCCAGGAATGCAGCCTCGGGTAAAGTACCATTCTCCCGATCGTACTCA
>Ga0214479_100531_pt1 | contig 21824 bp, 15 predicted proteins | sample M1_20Mar14CPVII9_5_FD_165054 | JGI IMG/M metagenome (GOLD analysis project Ga0214479, IMG submission 165054) | Marine eukaryotic communities from Monterey Bay, California, United States - M1_20Mar14CPVII9sort6BwellE14 | ecosystem: Environmental > Aquatic > Marine > Unclassified | place: USA...
TTGCTCTGTAGTCATGGCATCATATGTAGCTTGTTCACACGGAGTAACAGTTGCAGCGGCAACACTCTTTCCCATTCCACCATGCGCTGCTTCTGCTAATAATTTGGCCTCGTCATCAGAATCCCACGCATACTCCCTTCTCCATCTTTGACATAATCTTCATCTATTTCAATACCCATACTACCTAAAGTTTGTTTCGTCTTTTCGGGTATATCAACATCAACCAATTCCTTTAACCGTTCTTTACCCCGTTGGAATAATTGAGTAAGATCATCATCGCGTAACATTGTATATATCTGTTTAATCTCATCTGGTTGAGGTAGGTTAGTTGTCAATGTATCTTGTGTTGTTGATAAAGCTTGGTTGGCCATGTCGGTAGCAGTCTGTTGACCATTCTCTAATGTTGATGCATTATCTTTTAGTTTTGTATTGAGTAATTCTATGGATGATTTGGATGCATCTGATGCTAACTTTGCTGTAGATTCGTCACCACTACTATTGGTAATCGTAACTGCAGAAGATAGCTTCTCTGCTACATTTGATACATCATCTTGAGAAGGAGCATGCTCGCTGCTCTTTTCAACAGCCAAATTCCAAGCAGTCTCACCTCTTTCTATTAATTGTTCTAACATGGGATAGAACTTTGCAGAAGTAGTAATAATTTGGCTTGGCAATAGCTCTTCTGTATTTTGCACTGCCCCATTATTATCACTACTATCCAATAAAGATGCTAGATATACATCCTTGGCAGGTCGATATTCCTCAATCATATACAATCTCGTAGGTCTATCAACATCATTCTCTGTCTTCTCCTCTTGTTCTTGGGCAGTACAACATGCCCTAACAATCATACCAGGTGTAGCACAAATCTTTCGTATAATTACATTATTATCCTCGTCATCATCTACTACATCATCTTCTGATGGTAAACGTATATTTTCAAGAGAACACGAAGCAATTGATTTACCAGGTTCACGGCATAATCGTATAGATGCCCAGTTACTAGTATTAGTACTGCCTACTTCGTCATCATCTGCAACATCTTGTTGTAACTTCTCAACTGAATCACTAGATTTAAAGCATCGCACCACAACTCCGGTGCCTAATTTTGTTAGCACTGCATCACCTGGTACTATATCCATGTTTAGCTTAATTATCACCTCTTTGGCAATACTAGGAGATCGATTGGCGTCGGCATTGATGATGGATGATGGAGGAGATTAGGATTAGGAGAGCATTCTGCAAAATTTGAGGATACCGCAGAATAAAAGGATCACACTGCTCCTCTACACTCTACGGGCGGGCGGGCGGGGAGAAGAAGAAGATAGAGATTCCACAAAGACATTATAATGCTCTTTCGGTTGTTTTATGTATGGTTAACAGACAGTGTTGTCAACTTTGGTGAGTAATTGCAGTTGCAGATCATTATTCTAGTTCAGTATCATCGTCGTCAACTTGTTTCTTCCTCTCCTTTATGTAACGAATGCTGGGAGGCGCAATTACAGTAGAAACTGAGAGGAACTCTTCCTTGTTGTACTTTTCTTTTGTCTTACCAAGTCTCATGAGAGAATTAAAGCCTTCGTTTACATTGTCTACAAAGCGAACTGGCTCATGAATCGCCTTTGCGACGATTTTCATACATTCCATCAACTCATCTTGGCAAAAACCAGTATACTCCAGCAATACATCTGGGAATCCAGGTAGTGATTCTGGTGGACATTCTCCATTTTCATGAAAATAAATATCAGGGTTGTTAATAGCTAGAATGATAGCCGATGCACAAACCAGAGAGGCTCCAAACTTCAGTAAATCCTTCTCCATTAGAGTCATCTCCAAATAGTATGTGGCCGCATGCCTCATCATAGAAGATGCCTCCACAAGGCTTAAGAATAGATTTAGGAACTGGTATTGTGGGGAAAGTCAGGTTGGGTTCCAAGACATCTCGGATTTGCTTCTCTTGGTCAAGTATTTCCTGTGTGGCAGAGCTTCCGATTCTTGCAAACTCATCTACATTCAGGTCTCCATTTGACGTATCTCTACCTTGTCCCACATTGGCGGCCATCCAGAGTAAACTTACTACCCTGACCTCCGGGTCATTCTTTGATTTGGTAGCCATGTATCTTTCGATGATACTTACGGATGAATAAAGAGTGTCAGGATACAGCTTTAGCTGATCGTGAAAGGCAATTATTGTGTTGATGACTGCTTCTCTATGTGCTATCACACTAGTTGATTGAGTATACCCCGTTCTCTGAAGTTTTTGTATTGTGAAGCGAGTTGTAAATTCATCACGCCAATCTCCCTCATCAATTGACTTGATATGATGTTTCGGCCAACGTTTGTATAGATTTCGCCAAACAGAATCAATATCATCGAGGATAATTGATCTAAATTCATGGCATGTTGCACCCAAACGAGTAAGGGCCTTGTAAAGTGGGCGGGCAAAGCATTAGGATCAATGGGATATATGCTACTTCTACAAGAGCCTTACTCTAGTTATATGAGCAACTCAGGAGTATACAAATAAAGTCTAAGCATTTATTACTAACAATCAAGACGAAGGTCTAGGACCTCTTGGCAGTGCTCAACTTCCATGCAAAGCCAATTCTAGTCAACTTCTCAATTTGTTCAGATGAGAGTTTACCCTTCTTGTATGCTTGACGCTGATGATCCACCCAAGTCCCCAACTGTGGATTGGCTTTGTATCTATTAGGAACATTGCAATTTCCATTCTTATTTTTGTATTGTTTGAGCTCTTCAAACCTTTCATCCCAAGATTTATACTGCTCCTTTAGTTCCCAAACAAAGCCAACATTTGTCAACCTCTCGATTCGCTCCGCTGTAAGCTGACTAGGCTTGCCTGCCATGAACTCTTTATACCATCTTCGTTGTGTTTTTACCCACCTTCCAAGCTGAGGGTTGGCAGCATAACTTGACGGCACTTTGCAATTCCCTTTGACTGCCTTGTATGCAACAAGCTCATCAAATCGATCATCCCATTTTGTAATCACCCAAACAAAGCCAACATTGGTCAACCTCTCGATTCGCTCCGATGTAAGCTGACTTGACTTGCCTTCCATGAGTAACTTGTATTGTCTACGTTGATGGTTAACCCAATCACCAAGTTGTTGGTTAGCTTCATACCTTGTAGGTACTTTACAATCCCCATTGACTGTCTTGTATGCAACAAGCTCATCAAATCGATCATCCCAAGACACTTGTCCATTCTTCAAATTAGTGGCTGTACCCTTGGATCGTCCCTTGGCAGTTCCTTTCTCAAAAGCATTTGCACCCTTGAGAAGATCCTCCTTCTTCATACCACATCGTGCAGCCATCTCAACGACTACATCATCGTCAACATTTCCTCGCTTAAGCATAGCTGATAGTTGACTCATGATGGCGAACTTGCCTTGACCCTCCATACATGCCTCAGCATTCTTCATAAGATCAACGGCCTTCATACCAACTAGAGATGAAAACTCATTGACATCGTCGGTATCAATCTCCTCCTCACGTTGCAACCGACCTGCAAGCTCAATCATCATGCAAAACTTCATCCAACTCTCATTTCGTATCGATGGAGGTTGGTTACTCTGTATCTCTCTCAATACTCTATCAACTGAGAGCCCACCATTAAATAAATCGAAATCACCATGTACCGCTGACATCGAATTTGTTGAGCCTGTTTATTTATTAACGCTCCTCCTTGCCGCCTTATACCAATAGGCCCTAATACTTGTTGTATATGTAGATCACTTAGGTGAATACTGATACTGAATGATATTTCTCGCCGGCACAAAAATCAAAAATTAGGATGGGTATCCTTTTTGCACCTCCTGGGAGTAGAGCATTGCTTTAAGAGAGCTCAAGAGGAACTCAAAGATCAATAAGCACCTTGAACTTAAAGTATTCAAGAGAATATCCATCTCTGTGACTCGCCAATCTCTTATCAAGAAACGAAGTGGTACAACCAAGTATGTTGGTGGATGATGAAAGAAGTTCCTCTAATAATGAGCAACCTTCTTCATCCATAGAAAGTGCATCCGTAATTGAAGTCGGTGAAGTCATGAGTGATATTTATTGGGACGTGAACGTCTTTCGTAAGGGTCCAATATAATGATATGATCAAGGAAATTACACAATTACACATATGATATTGATGTGTTGTGTTGGATACTGATTGATGTTGTTGTTGTCGTCGTTGTCCTTCTTTTCTATGTGATTTTTGTTAAGGATACCGAATCCGCACGAAATAAAAGTAACTGAACCTGCTTTCTTGCTGGCTTTTATACACCCTCAATTGTTCAGCATGTTTCTTCTATACGCCACCACTCCTTACCGCCACCGCGCCTTATCTCAGTATGTTGTTGTACACACTGACTGACAACTCTGATAAATTATGTGGTGCGATTCGTCGGTATCTTGGAGCCTTCTTCGCCCAAGTGTATTCTCGCCAAAGACGACAAGACCAAAAAACGATGTAGGAATGGTATGGAATCAACTTCCTTCTAACCGTCTTAAGTCTCAAAGCGCCTGCCAAAGAACGAGAAGAGTTTCTGACCAGCAACTGGACCGGCAATACGCTTCAACTCTTCCCTTGACAGCCGAGATAGCTCTGCTATTGAGTCGCACTCATTCATTATATTTCGTGCATTATTGGCGTTTACGCCGGGAAGTTTTCGTAGCATTTGCTTTGCAGCATCATTCGATTCATTATCATCGTCCTCGTCACCCTCCTTTCCCAAGAGATCATCTAATTGATCATTACTACCAATCTCGATTGCCTTTTCTACATCAACTTCTTGATGATTCCGTTTCAACTTCTTGAAGATCTTTAATGTTTCATGAGGACTCTTGGACCAGAGGATTCGTAGTGTAGGGAACTCCATTGTCAGCATGGATAGCTTGGAGATGATTGAATCTTTCCTGACCTCCCCGCCTATATCACTAGCATTCTGAAGACCAAACGTCTTCTCGGGATCAAACTCAATCAACAGAATTGGGCACTTGTAGTACTTGCACATTGCTCGTGCTTGATCTTGTAGCCGTCCAGAGTTGAATGACCCAAACAAATCACTGATACTCTTTCTCTCAACACAGTGAACATTACTCAACACGAAGTCACCAACGGTAAGAGTAGCAGGTGCAAGTCTCATGCCGCCTTGATGAAGAACTGATGGTAAAGCGGCTCTGAATTCTCTTACATCAACGGCTATATCTCTCCTCTCCTTTGAGGCTAACCTTTGCTTTCCACCTCCAGTCCGTGTATCCATTGACAATGGCAACGAGCCGCCTGCATATGAACCACCAGCACCACCACATGCTTGTTGCATTTCTTGTGTAGTAAAATTGTTGAATGTGGGTAGTTGAGTAGGCATTCTTTTCTTGTGTTCGACAAGTCGGTCAAACGCATCTTTTTCCTTCTTTAATGATCTCGTAAAGTTGTACTCCTCGGCACTGTGTTGGTATAAGAGAAAGAAGACCTGTAGTCTATCTTCTTCGGCAAGTGTAGGTGAGGGAGATATTCCAAGGTTGTTGGGTTTCATAGAGTTGGAATAGATTTCAAGTGTTCGAATAAAAGCTTCGTCCGAGTCATACATCACTACATACTGTGGTCGAGTGTCATGAAGCAACATTGAAGACTCTCCTTCGGATACTTTTGAGAATGTTCGTATAAATAGACGCATCCCTTCAATAGGCTCCACTTTATATGCAAGCTCATCTTCATCCTCAGACGATGACCAACTATCATTTGATCTAGCATCTTCCTCTTCTGACTCGTTTCCAATATCCATCTTTTGAAGCATTTCTAGACCACCTCTAGATTCTTCAACTATCTCATCTATCTGACCTTGTTGTCTGATAGAGTCTGCTGCAACATTACCACGAGTCTTCTCTTCAATCATCTTCCTGTGTCTCTTCTTCCAGTGCTTTAGCCTCTTTTGATCTTCCTCTACTACTCTATGATAATCATCTCTTTCGTCAGTATCACCAAATAGATACTTCCTTACCACACTGTGTTCTTGATAAAGTAGTCGTTGCTCGGTAGGCAGAGAGTCGAGGTCATGGCCACCGGGTCTTAATACTGTCTTTGATTTCTGAACCACTTGATCTAGATGCTTAAGGAAGCTGAGGGAGGACGCTCGTTTTCCACTACCACTTGAGAGATATGAGTGTACAGATTGTAGTGCACGCTCATCTTTCACCATGACTAGTACATTGGCACTAGATGGAATAGATCCCTTCTGGACCTTTTGTTGCTTGGCATTCCATCGATTCTCAATTTCAGTCAAGACCTGGTGCAATAATCTTTCCTTTGGTTTATCTTCTAGTACTGTCTTCAACTTGTCAATAGTCTCTCCACTCTTATTTGTTTGCTTTATACATCTGTAAACTCTATCCTTTGCTTTCTGGAACAGACTCTCGCCAGCTTCTTGCATCATCCAAACACTGGGATTTCGGCTTGACGAACTTCGTGCCTTCATGGCTTGTAAGCACTTCCAGAATTGGACACAATCTAAATGTGTGGATGATGAGTGAGATATATATTTAGCATATGATGGAAATACAAACTGAGTAGTATTTCACTTACCATATTCAATCAAATAATGTAACAGTCTACTCAGCTGTTTCAAGTCATCAATAATCTGCTTTGCATCCCAACTTAGATTATTACCCTCCGACTGCAAGTGTCGATTCATAGTGTATATGAAGTTGATCGTAGCACATGTGTTAACAATCTGTTTCAATTCATCTACTGAACTATTCCTTTTCGTTGTGCCCTTTGTATAGTTTGTCATGAAATCTTCATTATCCCTCTTTCTCTTTCGTTGTTGCTTACTACTACTGTCATCATCATTCGATAGAAAGGAGAGGTCAAGTTGTGGTGCCTTAATTTTTAAGTCTCTTACACATGCTTTAATTGATGCACTAATACAGTTTTGTATATTTGTCATATTTTGACTAAGTGGTTGTGCCAATTCAAACACTGTGGGTGGTTGACGTTCAAGTTCTTCAGAGACCGAGGCATGAAAACGTGGGTACAGAAATAGTCTCTGAACTTGTAATGCCTTGAGTGTTTTGTCAATCTTTGCAAATCCGGAAAGTAATGCAGCTGGATCATCTGTAAATGCCTTGATGAATCCTCCTCTGTTACTATTTGTATTGTCAATGGATGTACTATCCATAAAGTATCGTTGACTTCTAAATATCCTCAATATGAACGCATCCATACTCTTTTCATTAACAACCTTTTCAGCATGAGCAACTAACATCCCCTCTATATCTTTAGCTTTAGCAGTACCCTGTAATAAATCGACAATTAATATACGTGAGGTAATAACAAATACACCACCTCTGGCATATAATGCAGAACGTTCCGATGCGGGAACTTCCTCTGATGTTATTATTGTTGGTAGTTCTGTTGTAGGCGTACCCCATGATGATAATGTAGATATAAGTGTTTGGCGTTCATAATCACGTAAGTTTAATACAAATACTAATGGTAACTTTCTTCTTCTTTGTGTTTCTTCTTCATTAGCTGGTGGTTTCATATCCAATGTATTATCATCTTCTTGTTGTTGCAACTCTGTAGTATCACTATAATATCTAACAAAACTACATAATAACGATAACCAACCAAGTCCACGGCCCATTACCATTAATCCATCCTGCTCGTATAACTCAGAGAATGCTTCAGATAAATAACTTGGTAGTAGGTTGTGTGGGTGTGTATTTAGGAGTGATGATGTAGGTTGATTATCGTTATCAAGATCTATAACTTCCTCCCCGCTAATACTCATTTGATGTCTCTTCCGCTTTGCCATTATAGTAGAATAGTACTACTCTACAACACTAACTAATAAGATGCAGATACAATAATAGAAGAGCAACCCAGTAATGCCAAATATCATGTACACTACTCAACAAAATCAGCGACTAAACGTACTCTGTACTCTCAAAACTCAAAGACATAAAGAGTTGCATCCGCCATCGATTAAAACTGGGAGTTGAGAGAGCAAAGAGACCTAATAGCGCTCTTATTCCAATTTATCCAATGATTCAGCTTTATATACTTGTGGTGTGTGCAGTATCGGTGGTATTCTCTCAGGAGATGGTGAGTGACATAAGATTGAAATTTCACACAACTTTTACTTTTATATGAATGTGTTTGATAGTTTGATACAATTGCAGTATGATAAATTGAATTGTTGTGTTGTATCTCCTCTGATATGATGAATCAAATGCTTATATAATATATTATTTAGTTGCCTCATTTGCGGGCATCATACTACTCTGATGAAAGCGGTATAACTGTAGGCAGTAGTAATAAGCCCGGAATTAATGTTTGCTATCCAAATTGCATAAGGAATAGACCATTAGGAGAGTCTCCAAGAGAAAAACAATGCAATTGCATGAAAGAATGTAATGATGGTAATGTACATTGCACGGGTGAAGGAAAGACTGCTACCACTCCTGAGCAACGGGGGGTGTCTAGGAAATATGTAGAATGCGCAAAGCTTTGTAATGTCGATGACCAAGCATGTGAGGATAAATGTCAGGAAGAAGAAGAAGCAGAGAATCCACCCCCTGTTCATATTAGTGATATGGATTTGTCTGCTATGTGATTTTAATATGAGAAGCTACAACATATTATGAAGATCAAGTTAGAGTTAGGTAAGGAGAAACTATTAAAATTAGATAATATACAAATTGGCAAAACAACTTAATAAGTATGTACATATGGACATATGATTATTGCTGTGTGAGTTCATGTCAGTAGATAAATATATACAAGGTGTCTCAACTAGAACCCTGCTGTCTTGCCTTCTTGGCCGCTAAATATCTCTTATTTCCAGCAAATGCCTTTCTAAAATCTTCATCAGTATCTAATCTCAACTTTGGAATTGGTAGAACTTTACCATCCGAGTCTAAAGATACAAAAGTAAATAGTTCTTTTGCAACGATTGTATCGGAGGACTCATTGCTCAATATAGCAGATGCTGTGGATGCGACTACTTCTACTTCAATACTCTTCGATGATACAAATACAACTTTCGATCTAATTGTGCACAGATCTCCTAAGCGTACCCAGGAAGTGAAATCCATATCTGATATTGCTACTGTTACTACATTCGTTCTGCAATGTCTCCATGCACTGCAGCCTGCTGAGTTGTCCAATAGTTTCATTACAAATCCACCAAATGCAACCTTGTCTTTGCCACAGTCTCCGGGTAGTACCATTTGACATAGTACCTGTTCAGATTCTGACGGAGTACGACCTTTGTCTGGTATTGTGTATTGTTGTTTAAATGTCTCAAATTCACTATCAGTTTCTTTTTCATCTAATAAATCTAATCCACTACTTTGCGACAATGCTTTGCGCTTTTCATACTTGGCTTTTGCCTTAATGTACTTCTTTAAATTAGATTCATCTTTTGGCATTGGTAATTGAGGAACTTGTTTCATCTCCCAATCAGATTTTGAAGGACATTCACATGTTGGACATATAGTAACATACCAGAGCCATCCTGTATTAGTAATTTTGCTCTCACCTTTTTGAAGATCTTCTGCATGTACTACTACCTCAACTAGAATACTCTGTGGTGATGTAAATATAATACTGCAAGTGCAACTTGCAACTTCTCCAACTAAGATAGGTTTATGAAAAGACATTGTCTCAAACCTATGTGATGTCAATAGTATGAAAGAGTTTATGTTTAGACGCAATCATAAGCATAACGTTAAACATATGTATGCAATAGTACCTTACAAGAGCCGCAACAGCTCCTCCACAAACCTCTTTATTGGCATATCGAGTAGCTGAAATCATACCGGCTTCCTCCATTAGTTTCAAAGTCGTCCCACTTTATATCATTGAAGAGCAACAAATACATATTTGGCAATAGGAGATAAAAAAAGGAGAAAATTTGGAACATATGAAGTGTGTGAAAGATGAATAATGCTACACATATCACTTGACTCACCCATGTACATTACCGCTCGGATTAGCATCGTCTGGGAGGAGAACACGGGCTACTACTATATGGTTGGGCACTGTCATAATAGCATTCCAATATATGCTCTTACTTATCTAAGACATTCTGAAATGGGGAGTGGTATCCTATGGTCATTTGCATTTTTCTGGTGCAGGGGATAAGATTAGTTGCTTGTAGGAGAGCAGAAGAAGTCTCAATCGAAGATTATATTATGTTATGCCCTAATATTGACCACTTGAGTGTCCATGATATATACTTGTGTTTCAATAGAATCATCTTCTGTTTTTGGCATTGCAATGATGCGCTGTATCACATCTAATCCCTCGACAACGGTGCCGAAGCAAGGATCTCCTTCCTTATATCCCTCCTCGGTTTGTTTTGGACCATGTAGCTCTGTATTATCGTGCAAGTTGAAGTAGAAGATGGGACCGCCGAGATGATTAAAACCAAATGTCATTTGAACATGTGGATGGTCTTCCGAGTATTCACTGAAAAGTAACGCCCCATTTGGAAAATACCCTTCGTACAGCATGAGATCTTCAAGTTGTTGATTGTTTACTTCATCGTGGGCATCAACTGGGCCGCCAACTAATATGTGTTCACGAGCAAGAATGAGTGTTCCCCGAGTGAGCATCTTCTTATCAATCAGTTCAAGGAAAGTATGAATGGTGTGAGGCATTTTATCAAGCTCCGCTAGTTCGAGAAGAAATGACTCATTATCTGGATATCCCTCAATGGATAAGACAAACTTGACAAAGTGAGGCCCAGGTCCGAACCTTTCCAATACTTCCTTTTTGCTTCTGAATGAAACTTTATCCATAATCATTGTAGCCTTTGATTCCCAAAATTCCTTTTCTTGTAGAGCTACCTCAAGCTTACTTTCAGTTTCCTTTATCTTTGTACTATACTCGACACCAATATCATCACCGTCATTACAATCTCGAATCCTCTTTTCTAATTTTATATAACACTCACTAATCTCTTCATCCTTCTCTAAGTTCTTTTCAACTAAACCTCCATTCATCTCTATGATTCGTTGATAATCTGCTGGTACTTTAGCTAAATCAGCATAGCGTTTACGGCAGTCTAACAAGTCACGATGATGTTGGTCACATTCAATACGTTCCATATCTCGTTTATCTAATTCTTCTTCGGCTATGTCTAACTCATTCTGTACACGGATAAGCTCTTGCTTACTTTCATTATGTGCAATATTCGATAATTCTAATTTCTTTGAAGCTTCCATTAAAGTATTACGAATAGCCTGTAATCGTTTATCAGATTGTGCCAATTGTAATTTGATTGGCTCCTTACTTTCACTTTCTAGTTGAATACGTTTGGATGCCTTTTCTATTCCCTCACTAGCACGTTTATATGCCATGTTTGTTTCCGTTAAGTAATGTTTAACTTTCTTTTGGAATGAGCGTTCATTACGATCAGCAACTATCTTTAACTTGGATAATTCAATCTCATTTGTTAGTTTTTCATCTGATAGTAGAGATTGACATTTGATATAATTACTTTGACTTTGATCTATAGCATCGCGATGATCTGATCGAAGTTGTGATACAATTAGTTCTGTGAAAGTATTATGATGTTGGTATATATGAGATATGTGCCATAAAAAATAGAGACATAAATGATAAAATGCACTTACGATATTCTTCCTCTAATAAATATGTGGTTAGATAGGCACCGAGTACCATACCAAATAATAGAGGGGCAATGAAGAATAGAATTATTGATGATCTTTTACCATGAGAGTTGGAATCGATTGGCACATTCTTTTTTTTAATGGTAGACGATTTGCCATTGGTTTTGGACGCTGTCATGATAGAAGACCTATATTAGCACTGAAATAGAGAGTCGCTACATCCACTATGTATGCTGATCAGATAAGGGCTTATTGCCACCGCCGACCCCACAACTCACAACACGAGCTAAGAAAAGTAGGATACCAAGGGGTGAGGGTGGTATCCTTCATAAAAAAATGGGCCGGCATCACATCAATGAGACATGATGTGAAGGTATTAGTCAATGATTGTGCTGTCTTGCTTGCTGTATTAGCTTTATACCAATCAGAAGGAGTGTAGTATCTTGTCTGAATGTGTAGGGGATAGCATATTATACTATCATTTGAATATTTGCGTCATTGCAAAGATCAAAATCAACATAAGATACAAATACATAAGCAACAATTACTGATACCATATCTGATTTAATCAGCCTACTATTCTTGGGATCAGGTGAATTATATTTATCAAATCAACATTAGACACACTAAACCACAATATGCCATCGAGTACAACAATAAGAACGGTAGCAATTTATATTCCTCTACTTACTGGATCACTATCTGTCCTGGGATCAGGTGCTATTCTATACTCGATATGGGCAAGACGTGATGTCAAGCTGAAAGACCCACAACATAGAATATTGGGTGCAATGAGTTTCTTTGATGTGTTATATTCACTTAATAAGGCACTAGTATTCCTAACATATCCATCAGGTCTTGGAGTACCCACATTCGGTAACGTTGCAACATGCTCATTGCAAGGATTCTTTACTCAGTTTGGTTATGCAGCAGGAACATACAACCTTGTACTGAGTTTGTACTTCTATCTTACAATCAATAGAGGAATGAAAAAGAAGGATTTTTCAAGAGTACTAGAAAAGATATTACATTGTACAGTCATCACAATGCATGTTGGTTTTGCAATAACGGGAGTATCAATCGGTTTATTCAATCCAACACCGTCATTCTGTTACATAGCACCAGGACCTTATGGATGTAGTTCAAACGATGAAGTTGAATGTAGATTTGGAGACACAGCACCGTACTTCTATGAGGCGTTTGCTCAGTTCTGGATACAGCTTGCATATGTTGTCATAGTCGAAGAGGGCCCTCGCCTGATAGCAGTAGACATGGTGCATGTAAGCCTACTAATATAAGAAAAAATGAGGAGTTTTCTTTCAAAAGGATACTGGTATCTTCTGCCTTCCAACTCTCATGGAAATCACGCGCACATCACATAAGCCTTGCTAAATTGAGCTTAGGGTCCGCAAGAATTTTTCGACCTTCCACGTGGAATATATTGGCCAATTTTCTTAGGGGCTTCTTAGTAAAAATTTGATTTGCATCTTCTGTGAGTAGTAGTTTGATATTGAGATAATCAAAGGTAACAATACTGTTTCTAACCCATTTTTGCATGTAGAATCCATTTTTGATATCTATTTGGGGCTCAACAAAACCTAGGACCTAGTATCTGGCCCTTCAAAGTCAAATCATGCATTTTGTTACTGGCCTCCACTATAAATGGCCCCTCACATAACTCGGCCCCATCCTATTGCAATAAAATGTTTTAACATTGTTTCTAGGCCAGTTTTGCATGTAGAATTCGTTTTTGCTATTCCTTAGGGCTGAAAATCAGTCTAAATGGTAGTAATAAAGGGTCAAAGTTTTGACTAAGCTTTTTACATACAAATTTTTGGCCACTTTTAATAGGCCGATTCAATACAAACCATCTTACATACATCTTCCTAATACATTATAGAAGAGATCTGATTGATATAATAATGTAATATGACCATTATTGATGGAGATATGCTAGGATTAGTGTTTGACATTGAAAGGTTTTTAGTAACAATTTTTTCTCTAAATTACCTTTATAAGTCAAAATCATTTCAATTTTGCAGACCCTAAGAGTTGGTCCAGCAAGGCTTATGGCGACTTCATAATGTAAGTATCTCCCCATGAATAATAGTACCTATCTAGCAGACTAATCCTTTCCACCAATTTCATTAGCCTATCTAATAAATCTAACACATGTAGGAATTTCTCAATCTACAATATCTACAGAGATAAGGTATATATCGGCAACAACACACCGTCATAGTATTATCATCGGGTGATGAAAGTGCATCGTGTGGAGAGTGCATAAGCATCTCTCCTTTGGACTCAATAGCAGACCAATAATATATCAATCAAAATAATATATAAAAACTATACAAACCGAACCAAAGATAGCAAAGTGTTAGATCGTGACACATTAAACAAATTCAAATGCTAAGTTTGGAGGCAGTTTGTGGATATTGTTGCAATGGTTTACAATCACATCAGAATAACACAGTCGAGTAACTTGAACAATCACACGACATTAAACACAACAAAAGATACGATAATCCGTTGTTAATACATTATGTTGTGTATCACTTTTTCCACTTGTGTGGGATTTGTTAACAAAATGCAAAATTTGATTTTGTTAGTGGGAAATCACATTATTATCATAAAATCAATAAACTGTTATTAAAGAGCGAAGTGTTAGTGCCAGCAACCAAACAACAATGATGAATAGTTATTTCAGATGGAGAGGTGGTAGTTAGTAGAGTTTGTTTGATGGTGTTGTTCGGCAGGGATTAGATTACTTTATTAGTGTTGATTGCATGTGCAATAACACGGAGAAGATTCTTAATATCCAAAACGTCAAGGTCACATTTGAATCCACCATCGTACATCTTCTTCAACTGATCAAGTCGAACTCCTCGGTTGTGCTTGAAGAACTCGTTCTTCTCGTCAAGTAGGAATCCGAATGTGTTGTAGTCATGCTCTGTTAGTTCGCCATTCTCAACCTGCCTTGCCTCGGGAAAGTTTGGCAGTATTAGAGCTGGAGTCACAACAATCTTGAGACGAGTCTTGTAGACATCTTGACATTTGATTGGATTCTTGACATAGGCAAATGCATGAAGTAGTGACCACCCGTATGGACCAAAGTCTCCAACGCCGTAGCACTTGTCTTCCGAGATACCCAATGCAACACGAAAAGTGACCAACCAAGCTTTGCCTTGTGTTGTAGGAAATCCACCATCAGTGAAGAGAAGTGCATTCATAGCCTCATCAAACTTTAGTTTTTGCATCTGGCGGAAGATGGTTGCCTTCTCAACAACAATGATCTTGTCAATGCGTTGACCTTTGCGTAGAATCTCAAAGTCTCCGCCCTCGAGGACTGAGTCGTCTAATAGGTTGGTTAGACGAAGGTCAATGACCAACCCAGTCTTCTTGAATCGAATGGACAAGTCACCGTAGGCCTTAGCCGTTGGTTCTGTCGAGCATACTGCATGCATGGGAGTATTGATAGAGTTGAGGGTACGCTTGAGCTCGGGTACGAAGTGTCCTTTTCCGTTCTTTCCAAAATGACTAAGATAGTAATAGAGCAGTCCTCGCTTTGATACAAGAGTACCATTACGTAAAGCTAGTCCAACATGTGTTAATATGACCAAGCTACGCATTAGCCTAGATGTTTGGAAACGTTGTACTCGTGTTACCTGCCCCCCAACTGTGATATCTCGGTAACCGACATGAGGATTAGCATGAAGATACGAGAGTGCATTTACATATCGTGCCAAATATACATCAATGATATTCAATAAGTTAGGTATTGCCATACCATTGCTGTTGATCCTGACGGTATCGTGGACTAATGAAAGATTGGTGTTAGTTTGAGTTTGAGAAAGTGTAGAGAGAAATGAGAATGAGTTGTCATTGGTTTGCAACTTACCTCGGTTTGTATTGTGTGGCAATAGTGTAACGACGCCACTTGAAAGGACGGCATTGTTGCCGTTTCCTAGTCTTGCATTGCTCTCTACGACGGTTGTCATGTTGCTTGGTTGTTGAGTTGAGAGAAGTAAGAAGAGCAAGCCTCTTCTTTTTTCGAGTCAAATAGGGGGTGATGAGGTAGGATTAAATGAGACTTTAGACAAGAATGCCATTGAGACATTAGCAGTTGATGGTAACCAACTTTTCGATTCTCAAGGCCACAATAATGCTTTATAACCATTTAATTTTGATAATGAGGTTAGTGATGGATTAAATGGTGGGGAAGGTATATCAGCAGCACAACAACATGTTGGGGGTAATAGTTTTCCCCAATCAATTACTCCGAGGCATTATTACCAACACCCTACACCTGTCATAATGAATTGGGAACGACTACTGCAACAACCATCGACGCTGCTGATGCAGTATTTGCTGCTGCTGTAGCATTTAATGAAACGTGTGTACATGAAACAAAAAGTTCAACATCAGTAGCAAATCCACCATCAAATCAACAACAACAACAACAACAGCAACAGCAACAACAACAGCAACAACAGGATGCTAATGCTATTTGTATCGGCAGTGGCAGTGGCGGTGTTAACCCCCCAGACGATTCTTCTCAGTATGACATTGAGCCAGGTTGTATAGTGTCCACTTTTGATAGGTTAGAATTATTTGGCAAGGTGGTGGAAGTAAACACAGACGGTTCCACTCCTTCTTACACTATCAAATTTGACCGTATATATGATTTGGTAACCGGTAAATACACTGATGTTGAAGATCGTTTTATGGAATGGGGTATTGATCAGGTACTCAACGGTGTAGATATATATGAGGGTCATAGGGATATGAATTTCATTGTCACCAACCCTTGGGAAGGTGAGATTGACGAGGGCTATATATACCAACCATCTGAGGCGGTCGTGTCGACAGTTAATAATGCTACAAATGTATTGAAGAGTGATGATTCTGTAGTATCAGTAGCAAAATCACCAACACCACAGCACAATTCTTTAGTATCAGCATCAGCAGCAAAGCCACCGTCACAGCAACAACAACAACAACAACAGGATACTGATGTTGTCTATAATGGCAGTTATTTTGTTGGTGGTGTTCAGATGGAGAGTCAAACATCACTATTTACAACAGTAGGTGTTAAGCATGGTAGTTCCAAAGATTGTAAGGCATTGAATGTCATTCTCAAAAGGCTCGAGACTAACTACCTGACAAGTGGTGGTGAGAATCAGTCGGAAACATTCACTAATAAGAATAGAGATGAGTTTGAGATTGAATTCAAGGCAGCCGTTACATCATATACTTTAGATGATAATGGACGGGCAAGCCAAGATGATGTGGATAACTTTGTTCGTCTTAACTCACATGGACGTACAGGTAAACATGGATATGGTATACAAACTGGTAGTGGAACAAATGCAAATACATATCTACTAACACTCCCTTATCACAACACGACTAAGAATTTTCGTTATATTGCAGCATATAAGACAACTGAAGATGCAATCAAAGTAAGAGATATTATGCTAAGAGTATTGTTACCAACAATGGATAAAAAGAACATGCCCGAGGATGAAATTACTGTTATGCTGGACAAAGCCAAGAATGCTGCTAATGTGGTAGCGTGTCGTTGGAATGGTTGGAAAGAACAAGAGAATAAGGCATTAATTCAATATAGCATTCAACAACAAACGCAAAATCTAAACAAAACTATTTCTGGGTCGACTTTTTGGAGTGATATCAAGGATGATACATTATTGAGTGCAAGGGGAAGGAATGCATGTGTAATACAAAAAAATAGAATGCTTCAATCCGTCCCTGAGGATGTACCATATAGCCTGAAGCTATTTTACTTGGCAAATGAATTAGGAATAATCCCGTCGGAACAACAATTATTGAATTGTTTGGTGAATACGGATGCCGGAGAGGGGGATGATAATGCCGTCCGTGATACAAAGACATTTGATCAAACAACAGATATGGAAGAACCTACCGATCACTGTTTTGATGCGACTACAGAAGGAGGCGATGGAGCAACTCTAGGCACATTCATGGGGGATGCCGAAGCAGCCGAGAGTGTTTTGAGGATGGGAGAGGCTGGGTTGGATAGTGATTGCATTCCACCTCCTCCTGATGCAACAACAAGCAAGGTTGCCAAGAAGATGGGTCAAATTGATGAGATGTTTGCTAATAAAATGGGTGATGCTCAGTCGTTTGAGGATATGCCCGTCGGCGGTCTCACAAAAAGTAAAGTACCAACCAAGAAACAAGGCCAGTCCAACTCTGAATACACCGCCGAACTGTTAACTTCCTACTTACAGAATTCCGAATCAACAGATGCTGATGTGACCAAGGTGAAGAACAACAACTCGTTACAAAGTGTGTTTGCGTCTGATTTTCAAGAAGTATTCAAAGATAATGCAAATATATTGAAGTTGTTTAAGTTAGTATTTGCAAGGAAGGACAAGAATTTCGATTGGAAAGCTATTGCGAAAGAGATTCCATTTGCAACTGATACTGCATGTTCTCATCAGTACACCAAGATAACAAGAGTTATCAGAAAGAAAGATAAGAGTGGGGATGATAATGATATAGTAAGTCTAGTAGTACAAGCCATGAGACATGTGATCCATGAACAGAGTTGGATTAAAGATCGTGAATCTTGGATTGGACGTGATGTGGTAGTATCTTCTGCACGAGCTGCTCGTCCGGATACAACAGGATCATTGTCTATGCCTGAACAACCACTTCCCGGTCTCGGACCACCATCACAACCAGCCGTTGAACGAAATGAAAATCATCTTTCATCTCTCGAGGTATCTAACCAACAAGCAAGTGAGATCACCGACACCACATCTGAATTGTTAGTTGATCAGGATACAGCCCAACTCGAGCAGACTGATCAGATGCATATCAGTCCACATGATGACACACCAACTCGACAAGCCAAGAAAATGGGGAAATATGTACAGCTCTAAGACAAGATGATACGAGTTCAATGAAAGAGGGGATAGCATTAGTAAAATAAACCAATGTAAAGAGGGATCTGGGAACTCATAATCCTCGTCACTTTCTTATTGTTACCAATCTATTGATATGGCTGTATGTGAGGTCTCAAGAACATGCAATGAGAAAATATAGATTACAATCACAAACAGCAGATGATACACTCAACAATATGGAAAAGGAATCATCATATGCAAGATCAGTCTTTATACAAAGTATTCTATATGTCGGTGCATTCTTTTTAAGCTGGAGTTGGGCAACAATATATCATCTAGGTAAGTAGACCGTATGTGAGGACGACATACTTGATTGACCGTGGATTGAGTTGACTTATACATATGATATGGTTTTGCAATTCCATTAACAAATGCTAACCCCCTACCTCCCTCTCTTTTTGAATATACTTGTGACCTTGTGTTGAATTAACTTCTGATTCCCCTAGTGGCCTGGTTCGGGGGAGTGTCTGTTCCATGGATAACTTTGCTTATCAATACATTCTTACCTCTCCAAGGTTTTTGGAACGCATTCATTTATGCTAGACCTAGATATATTCGAATACGAAAGGCCAAAGGGAATCTGAGTGCTCTTGAAATACTAAAGCTTGTTTTCCTTCCACCAAAAGATGATCATTTAGAGGGAGCAAACCATGGTAGAAGAAGTTCAGTAGCGGCCGTGGAATCATCGGGTGTTTTCAAAAGCTTTCAATATGCACTGAAACGAAGATCAAGAAAATTATCTACTGCAGAGTCGTCATCTCTTCCCGTTCCAACAGATCAGGCAAAGGCTGATGAAGAAGTGGATATAGAAACAAATGTTGAAGAGAGTGCAATGAGTAATGAGGAAGCAAAGTAAATCAAGCCAAAGATACATAAATAAACGTATATATAAGTTGTAAATTACATTATGTTGACGAAGCTTACTTACTTTAGTGACTATTGCTGAAGAGAGGAGATAATGAACAGATGCGGAGGATTCGAAAGGATACCTGTAGGGCCTGAAAACGGCCCTTACCCCCAACCAATCAAAATTCAATCAACTATCATAATAACATCTTTGCAATATCATAGAACAATGGGGAAGCAATCAAAGCGTAACAAACGCCGTAGCTCTTCTAAGAAGAAGCATAATCCAACAGGATTAGCCGCAGATCCAGGATTAGTTAGTGCTACAATCAACAACACAGAAGAAAATGAATCACCAACATTGAAAATTATACAAAAGATTCGTCATGGTGATCCTCGGTAAGTACACATATATAAAGTATATTGTAGTTTGTTGTGTTATATCTTATGATAATTAATATCGATATTTTTTTGGTTTCAATGTAGTGTGTGTGATGTATCTAATTATGAGCATAAGATGTGTGCTTACCTACATATCTCTTTTCTCTCTCATAATTTCTTATACATTACAGTGTTCGTCATGCATCATTAGTAGCACTATCACGTACAATATATGATGGTAATACACTAGAAAAGAATGCAGGTATTCGTGCTACTGCCGCTTCGTCTGTGGGTGGTAGTGTCATGGGTATGGATAGCACTACAAACAATAATAGTAATGCAGAGGCAAACAATCCACTATTGTTACGAGCATTAAGTGAAAGAATGTTAGATACAGACATTCCGTGTGCTATTACTGCCGTGGGATGTTTGTCTAACTATGTGTCATTCTACTGTGGTGTTATTGATGATGTAGATGAAGGTAGAGATTTGGGTAATAGTAATAATGAGGGGAAAGAGGATGTAACATCATTAGTTATGGTACCAATATTATTACAACGATTGCAATTAAGTATTGCAATGTTGCATACCTTGGGTACACAATTGCAAAAGGCCAATACTGCTTCTGCTGATACTAAATCATCCAAAACATCAAATAAAAAGAAGGGTGTATCCTTTAACGAACAAACAAAGAAGAGCAACACATCTTCAACTTCAGAAAGTGACAAGTTGCAACTTAAAACAAATGAACAATATACATTATTATCATTATCATTAGTTACACTCTCGGGTATTATAGAAAATTGTGGAAAGAGTGCATTGCAGACATGCGGTGGTAATGCCTATTTGCAATTGTTGAGTGTGTTGAATGTTGCATGTTGCTCTATTCAACAAAGTTTGGAGAAGAATGGAGAGAGTACAGATGAAGAGGAAAAGAAAGGAAAAGAGTTAGAACCAATGTATGACACTGTCACGAATGCATCACGCGCTTTGCATTCATTATTGGATGATAATACAGTCTTGATTGCAACTTTACCATTGGGAGCAACATCATCAGCTGCCGCTGCATCTCCTTCTTCTTTGCTATCTACCTCACCATCACTCACAGCGGCAGTATCACAATTAACAAATACAATCATTATGAATACTAACATGCCATCAATGGCAAGATTACATGCTTCAGGATCAATCTTGGCATTACGTCGTGTGCTAGTACTTGATAAGGAACATCAACAATTAGCTGGAAGTGTAAAGTTGACCCAAGATGAAGAACAGATTGCATCAACAATACAATCATGTACCAATGAAGTAATTCTGCCTTACCTTTCATCTATATATGATCAATTTGTTACCAATCAAAGTAATGTAGCCAAACAATTATTACAAGAAATGATATCAACATCCAATCAACTATCATCAATTAAACAAGATTTAAGTTTAGAATCACAAATTGTATCAAAGATTAATGCAAAGAAGGAGCCTGCAAGAGAGATTGCACGACGTCAGAAGAAGATGAAAGAGGAGAATACGAAAGATGATGATGTACAGGCAATGGAGGAGGAGAATACTACCAAGGATGTCAAAGAGTCGGCTGAAGCAAAGGCAGCGGTTAGTAACGATGAAGAAAGCGAGGTATCAATGGCAATTGAAGAAGATGCAGTAACTGAAGAAGAAAAGAAACAAGAGCAAGAAGATGAACTGAAAGACAAGTTAGATGGTATTGTATCAAAGTGGAAGGATATTGTTGGATCACATAAGTTGGCATTAGAGTTGGTTGCCAATTTATGCTCACCAAATGATGAGGAGGAAGACGAAGATGAGGGTGAAGAGGGAATGTACGGAGATGATGATGACGAGCACATGTGGGATTCTGATGACGAGGCCAAATTATTAGCAGAAGCAGCGCATGGTGGAATGGGAAAGAGTGTTGCCGCTGCAACTGTTACTCCGTGTGAACAAGCTACATATGATGCCATGACTACAGAGCAA
>Ga0214479_100534_pt1 | contig 21767 bp, 13 predicted proteins | sample M1_20Mar14CPVII9_5_FD_165054 | JGI IMG/M metagenome (GOLD analysis project Ga0214479, IMG submission 165054) | Marine eukaryotic communities from Monterey Bay, California, United States - M1_20Mar14CPVII9sort6BwellE14 | ecosystem: Environmental > Aquatic > Marine > Unclassified | place: USA...
TGTAGCGGCACACAATACCCATAATACACAACACTACTACTTTTGTATTGCTTTCCTAGTATTTCGACGCATTGTTCTATTATAATATCTAATCAATATTTCACCTAATCAATTAATTGCATTGCACTAGCGAGGTATCTTCAGCATTGCAATGGAAGAAGTATTGACTATAAATTACAATACAACAGTGAACAATTATAACAACCAACAACAATATTCCTGGCAGGACATATTATCAACAATACATTTAAATATGATTATGATAGTTACATCTGACTGTCCTTATCAGCAAGAGTAAATAATTTACATAGCGTGTATTGTAATAGAAATAGGTAAAATCTTCCTCTGCTCCAACCATAAACACACAGCCAAACCAAAACATGAGTAGCAAAGACAACAGCTTCTCTAGCCAAGCAGCAGCAGATAGTAAATCAATATATACAGTAGAAATTAATAAACAAACAGAAGATGAAAAAATTACATTGATAACTAAGGAAGTTACGTCTGAAAATGCCTCGGCTATGTTACGATCTAGTATTAATAACAACACCTCAACCTCTTATCCCTCTACTCATCTTGGTAGTACCCCAGGTAGTGCCTGGAACGCTAACAATTCGAGCAAATACAGTAACAACGTGCCTGCTACCACCGATTATAACTCATCAGCATACACAATATCAAGTACAGACGAATTATCATTCGAGGAATCAATATTAGATGAGTCACCTTTATCTCTACTTGAAAAGAACTCACTGCAACGAAAGCAATTATTAAGAGGTGAGACATATAGAGGTAGTGGTAAGAGTTTACCGTTGGAGGTGCAAAGACAACGCTTATTGGCTGCCACAAGTCAAGGTGCTAGTAGCAGTGTAAAGAGAGGCGGAGGCAACGAACACAGTGTAGGAGGAAGTGTAAGTAGTAGTAAGAGTAATATTATGAAAGAAGAAAGCACAAAGGGAAGTGCAAGTATAAGCGGCAAAAGCTACAAATCACATATCAAACAAAAACAACGACAGGCTAATGTACCGACTACTATTGAAGAATTAAGTGTTGATAGTTACTCAGTCAGTCAAGCTGAAGAAGAGGACGAGAAATGGACAAGTAGCGATGACAAATGGTTAGAAGAGAGTGATGATGGCTTCTCAGTTAGTGTTGATGAAGAGATTAGTATCTTATCACAGATGGAACAACGCCGGTCTACTCATAATATGAGTAGCAACTCCGAAAAGAAGAATAGCGAGTCTGAGAAGAAGAGTAGCAAGTTGGAAAAGAAGAAGAGTTGGTTAAGCTCATGGGGTGGTAGTGAGAAGAAGGAGGAGAAGGATACGTATAGTATGGAATCGCCAAGTATCTCAAGCTCAATCTCGTCGTCTAGGCAATCTATGACAAGTAAGTCAGTAACAAGTCGATCCACTGCAAATCAATCCGCTGCAAGTAGGTCCAATACAAGTCATTCAAGTAGATCCTATCATTCAGGACCGTCGACATTAAGTCCACAAAGTGAAGAAGAAGCAAGTCATCATCATTTACATTCCATTCAAGAAGTCGAGGATGATGAAAATGAACTACCACCCTCTTCGTCCGTATCAAGTCAATATCAAACTAATATATCCAACTTAGTTTCATCATCAATGATGGGATCATCATCGTCAACTTGTGGTAAACAAAATGATAGTAAAAGTACATCATCGAGATCTTCTAAGAAAGGAAGAGGGGGTATCTTCTCCAAACTTTTGGGTGGTAAATCATCTACTGTTGCATCTCGTTTGGGATACCAGCCACCTATTGAAAAACAACGGGTTGATTACATATTAAATAATGAATTCCCTCAAGAGAGCAATTTGCATAACATCTCTACACCCGGAGGAGAAAGGTCTAATAGTAGTAGTAGTACATCATCATGTGTCAAACGTGCAAGAGAATTATTAGTTGATATTGAATCTCATGGACCTCAGTATGACGATGATGACTTCTCATACAATACTAACAACAATGGTAAAAGGAAGCGTCGTCTATGCAATAACAACAACAAGATACTTAGTAAAAAGGGATGTATCATCAGCAGCACATTGCTATTACTAATCTTTGGTATTGTGGGTACATTAACTTCATTAAATGTTATAATGTTACCCAAGTCACTTGATTGGCGTGCATTTAGCTTAGGCAACAACAACAACAACAGTTCTACCGTGATTGAAGATATCAACAATGAAGGAGAGGGAGGAGAGGTAGTATCAACAGAAGTATGGTATGTAAATTGGGATATATACAAATGTGTCAAAGATTGTATTGGCCCATTACCCTGTGGTGGTGAACGTACTGCACACTTGGAAGTAGACTTTGCTAGTTTAGAATCATGTTGTAAACATGGTTTTGCGGTGTATATTAGTAATGATTGGAGTGTTGAGGAATGTATTGAGGTTAGTAGTTATGGTATTCAACCAAATGGAGATGACGAGGATGGAGACAAAGATACAGAGTGGCCTACTTTTTCACCGGTAATGCAGGGTGAGTTGAAGACTCGTAGGCCTAATAACCAACCGACTGTTGTGCAAGGATCACGAACTCCGTCTTCTCCAAATGATGGTCAGTTTAATGTCCCTGCAACAGAAGACAACAAGGAAATGTATTATGCAAATTGGGATACAAACAAGTGTACATTACAATCATCACTTACTAAAAAACCATGGGATATTGGATATGAGACTGAAGAGGAATGTTGTATACCCAACTTTGGTTGGATTAGTGATAGTGATTGTTATACTGATGGCAGCAGTGGGGTTGTTGCTCCATCTCCATCGGCTGTTGATATTACTACAGGAGACGAGAGTGATAGTTTGGTGGAATACTATGCAGACTTTGTACAAGGCAAATGTTTACCCAAGTCATCTACAGCAACACATAGTCGTTTCCAACATACTTTTGCAACATATGATAAGTGTTGTCATGATAATTTTCGTTGGAATGTGGATAGTGATTGCTATACCGATACTACTATTGATGTTACTACTGTCATTGACAAGAGGGATGATACTTTACCTCCTGCTGTAGCTCCTCCTTCTACTGAGACTGAGGGGAATGAAGAGGAGGAGGATACTACTGTTGACTTGAGTGATATCATTGGAACTGCATCTCCATCAGTAACACCAACGTCAAGTAACCAAAAGTATTATGCCGATTTTACAACCCGAACATGTTTATTAAAATATGTATCAACAATAGCACGATGGGATACAGGCTATGAATCACATGACACATGCTGCATGCAGAATTTTAGTTATGATCCAACTAGTGTTTGCTATGTTGGTGAACAAGAAGAGGCGGTTGCCGTGACAACCCCAACACCAGCAACATCTATTGCAAGTGAAGAGACAGATGAAGAAGAAAGCTCAGTTGAAATGTTATACTTTGCTCACTTTGATCAGGGAAAGTGTATTGAAGATACTGCAGAGCAAGGTGCAAAGTGGGGATTAGGATACTCGACACAAGATGAATGTTGTCATGCCTACTTTAAGTATAGTCGAGATAGTAGTTGTTATGATGGAAGCGCTGGTACATTATCTCTAAATCAGACTGACAATGGAGATCGTATCATTGACAATGGAGAGGTTACCTTGGCTCCAAGTGATAGCCCGACATACTTGCCAACGAGTGACTTTCCTACATTGGGTAAGTGCATACTGTTTCCTTGATCTTGGCTTGCCTTCTTATTCACTCACTTATATCGCTTTCATCATTACTCTTGCAACGAAACAGTACCATCAAAATCACCCTCGACGAAACCAACTCTTCGACCAAGCAACTCTCCAATTGTACTCGGTACACCGACGGAAAGTCCTGATGCATCACCATCCTCTTCACCAACTGACTCATCCATGCCGACATCGCATCCAACGCAGAAGCCTACACATAAACCGAGTGTATCACCCACAGTCGGCTCGACAAACGCTCCCAGTACAAGCCCTTTAGATCAGTTGGAAGTACTTTCTGCAGAACTTATTGTTATATCTCCTGAAAGCTCAGATGACTTGAATGATAGTAGTTCGAGTCAATATCGAGCTATGAAATGGTAAGATAGTCCTTGCATTGTTCTGCTTTGACAGTGATAAACCCCTAACTCAATCACACATTCGTTCTCTTATTTCAGGCTAACTGGCAATGTAGACTATGCCACATATGACTCATCTCGTAAAGTACAACGATGGGCACTCGCCACCTTCTACCGGTCTCTAAGTGGTCCAGATTGGGTAGATAATAGTGGATGGATGGAAGATGATGATACAGGAGATGATGAGTGTACTTGGTTTGGTGTAACTTGTGATGCAAGTGGTATAGTGACATCTATTAACTTGGAACAGAACGATGTTGGAGGTGAAATTCCATATGAAATTGCCTTGTTGGATAATCTTGGTAAGTCTATGTTTTGCCAATACTTCTGCATGATTGTGAGATTCAAAGCTTACTCATTTTTTTCATGCCGTCGTACCTCAAACAACACAGAGAGCTTGGTCCTCAATACAAACTTCATTAGTGGCATCTCTCCATCAGTTTTTAGCTTGGTCAACTTGCAAATGCTTGATCTTGATAAGAACTTTATTGAAGAGTCACCATCTGACATTACTCTTCCTTTGGGTGGTGGAAGTTTGCAACATTTGTATCTGAGCAACAACAAGCTGACAACTATTCCAGACGAGCTGTTCAAGCTGAAGCAGGTTACAAATCTCTGGTTATCAAACAATAGAATAGCATCAACGATTCCCAGTGGTATCGGTATGATGACCAATCTACAAGAATTGGATCTTGAATCCAATCTATTTGATGGCCCAGTTCCCATCGAGTTGTACAGTCTTTCAAAGCTACACACATTAATCTTACATGACAACATGTTGAGTGGATCAATATCTCCATTGATTTCACAAATGACTAGCTTGAGGATATTGGATCTAGATAGCAATGCAATATCTGGTGAGCTACCTGCTCAGATTGGATTTCTGAGTCAGCTATCTCAACTGCAGTAAGTATATGTACAGTCTCTAAAGGTGGTTGTGCTATTGTCAATTGTTGTTTTATCTAACAATGTCACTTCTCTTCTTCCTATACAAACTCTAGTCTCGGTAATAATGCAATGATTGGTCAGATTCCATGGCCACAATTGTCCATGTTGGCTGGTAGCCTCGAAGAGTTGGACATGTCAGAGAACTATTTGAGTTCAACTATTGGGTTTGAGGTAGGAAGTCTGTCCAATTTGATAAAGCTCAAGCTTGATAATAACTACAGGTTGGATGAGAATGATAATCTCATCAGTAACGGGATACAAGGACCTATACCAGGCTCGATTGGTGGCTTGAGTAAGCTTGAGGAGCTCCGATTGGATAACAACTATGTTGGTGGAGCAATACCGGCATCGATTGGAACCTTGCAGAATGTCGTAGTACTTCGTCTTGAGAGTAATAACCTGCAGTCGAGTATTCCGAGTACTATCGGGAACCTTGCGAGTCTTCAATACTTTCATCTTTGGTCAAACTACATTTCATCAACAATTCCAGGTCAACTTGGCAGACTGACACAGCTTAGAGAACTATTTCTCGACGATAATGAACTGACAGGATACATACCTCCAGAACTTGGTCAACTAACGAGTGCAAACTATATCTCACTTGCTGAGAATAGTCTGAGTGGTGTCATACCTCCAACGTTCGGTATGTTATCAAGTATTGGTCGAATAGATCTTCAATTCAATAATCTTGTCGGAGAAGTGCCGAGTCAATTGGGTAACCTACCTCTGGGCATGCTCAAGCTAGAGGGTAACAACTTTTATGGTGACATACCTGAAGGGATATGCCAGAATATACAGTACCTTTCTGGCAACTGCAGTACAGGGAGAAGAAGACTATCAGAGTCAGAATCCGTCGGACGAGATTGGGGTATTGCAGATTCAGTAACTACTCAGAATGCTCCTACACCATCTCCAACTTTTCACTACTGGTGGAGTTGTAACTGCTGTACTACTTGCTATCCTATCCAGGTGAACAGTAGGAATAAGAGTAGATAGTATTTATGTAAAGTGTAAACAATTATATGTTACTTTGACTTTTACTATGCATTATTCATCCTATGATTCTATACAGGTGATCCAATATGTCCTACTTGATTCATTTATATATGGTCTCTACAATCGATCTCTCTTCAGTTATAGAATGGCGACAGGCCCCCCATCTTGTTGCTTCCTTGGTTTGATGTGAACTTGCTTGATCTCCATCCCTGCTTGATTATAGAACGTTGCTACTAGAACAAATGATGGCGTAGATTCATTAATTTTGCAATTTGGAGATTCATTATGTCTTCATGTCCGTATATCATGCCCCCACTTCGTTCGCTTGTTCATTTGATGAGTACATTCTACCCAATGCCGAAGTACTCGGACAAGCTCGATACAGCAAGGCGTGGTGTCTGACTAGCCACACGGGATATCGTAACTCATGGAATGTAACTGAATGATTTGATGCGGCATCATATCCAATCTGCATCCCAACCTTCACTGCTGTATCCTTCGACCCCGGATGCGATAAACCAGCCCAGAAACGCAACTGTTCATCAAAAGCACTATTGCTTAACCCTTTTGCATTAGCAATGATTCCTGGCGATACGGAATATGATCTTTGTTGACCAGTACAGCCATCTCTGTTATCACCAAAGTGTAAGCCTAATTTTCGAGCACAATTTGTAATCACATTGTCTTCGTCATATCTAATCACATCAGGTGCACAATTTGGCATGTAACCATGTAATTTCTTCAATCCTATACGGTCAATAGTATATCCACCACCACCACGAAGGAAGAGTGCTTGACTACCTTTTGAAGCTAACTGGCCAAATATACGGCCCTGTTCTTTTGTAGAATCATCTTCTTCATACTCAAGTAGTAGTGATCTCATATTCTCAATCTTACGGGGAGGAGGTTAGGAATTAGATATGAATATTGTAGAGAGAAATAAAGGTATGTACATCATATGCACACAGCTCACAACTCACAATCACATGCATATCATCTCCACCAATATGAAAGTAATCAAACTGGTCTAAGTAATTAGTAGCAACATAGCTCCATATAGATCTAGTCTTTTGTACCATATTGTGATAATTCTCATCTCCTTTGTGGAGTAAGCCTACCATGCCTAACTTGGGTGCTGTTATTGTCGAAAAAGCTAGGAATCCATCACACTTCCAGCCGTAGGATAATGCCGATAGTCTAGTAAAGTTTCGTTGTGGACCATAAGTGTATATACCGCAGAATAGCTTAGGCCGTTCATGTGACAATGGTGGAGATTCTGTACATCCTTTTCTCAGAATAGGTGTTTTATCAACCTTTACATACTCTGTGATGATTTTAATACCCCTATCGTTCAATTCATTGCCACTACCAGTTGCTTCAGTCAATGAGCATATATGATCCATACTCAATTCATTGTCCATAGGGTTCGTCCCAATAGGGTTGGACGGGTAGTATTGTATTCTATCCCAATATGTTGTATTTTGATGTTGTTTATGCCATTCTAATACTGATCTACGAAACAAAGTTGGATCTGCAATATAACCTCTATTCCCTTGAGTATCGATAGCATCAAAGTATATTGTTCCATTCAATGATACATGATGCTCTGGGAGTGATTCTTCTGGTGTATCAGTATTGTTTTTATTGTGGATATTATTGATGATATTTTGACTTTGAGTTGGATAATAATATCGAGTGTCCTTGTATGCCAATCGAATCAATACAATTATTGCAATTGTTATAATCCGAGCTTTACGGATAGTAAACATAAGTAGTTTGCATCAGATTGAAGTACTCTCTGACTACTAGATTATAGGTTAAGGATACCATCCAACCCAACTAAAGATACAGCAGTATTTTGATGACGGCTATGAGCTGATATATCGCTTGAAACATAGATAATTGCAACGACTATTCAACAATATGGACCAACAACCCCAACAACAATAAAGCAACAACCCCTGCAACAACCCAAACTCAATACGATAACTAATAGATAACTCAATATACTCAAGTTTGACCTCACTCGCCACTAGAGGTGCCCTACCTACAAAGACTTCGGTATTATATGGGTTTTCAGACTAACTGTGATGTCATTCATTCATCTTCCTCCTTTGTCCACCTTCCTATTAACGCCGATATATATGCCGCTCTCCTCTACCTACCTCCTGCTATAATCTATCACTAATATATCAACAATGAAGACATCTATATTTACATTAACAATCTCTTCAGCTGCGGCCTTTTCGCCAGTTGCAAAGAATACAGTACAATCTACAACACAACTCAACCTTGGTTACATTTCAGGACCAGAGGGTGGCCTTAAGCATAAACCATTTGGTTCCCCTGGTCACTTTGAAACAATCGGTGATAAATCAGACGCTGGACGAACAGCTGATTATAATGCGGATTCACTTGCACACAAACCTTTCGGCGCTCCGGGTCATTTTGAGACGTTTGGTGAAAAGTCCAATGCAGGACGGACAGAAGACTTTAATGCTGCTTCACTTGCTCATAAACCATTTGGTTCTCCAGGCCATTTAGAGACTTATGGTGACAGATCCGATGCAGGAAGAACAGCTGATTATAATGCTGCATCCCTTGCTCACAAACCTTTCGGTTCTCCGGGACATATTGAGACCTTTGGTGAAAAGTCCAATGCAGGAAGAGAGGTAACAAATGGTGAAGAAATTCACCATGGACGTTCGTCATATGCACCAGTTAAGAATTATCAACATGTATGTGGTGAAATTGGATATGAAGAAACTGAATTATCATCAGCTATGGTATCACCAACTTATTCTGCTCCTGCTCAAAGCTATGCTCCCGGTAGTTGGTCACCAAACTAAGTTCATATAGTTTGATATATTGGGGATTAGAAGTATGGAAAGTGCAAGGTGGTGATTAAAAGAATTGAAAATATATAGAGAAGAGTAAAAGAGTGAGAGATGAGAAATGTAGCTAAAGCGAACATTGACAAATTTAAAGTCAATAGAAGAAGTGTCTGTTGAGATCGAAACGAATGTGATTTAGTATGAGTGAGATGGAGATTGGGCGAAAAGCTGTTGTTCAGTTCAGTAGTGGGAACCCAGAGTAAGAAGATCCAACAACGACGCTATTGTTTAAAAGAGTGGGCATACTAATATCTCGTAATTAAGTAGATTTCCCAATTGAATGTATAATATGATCATATGCTCAAATTTATGTACACGTGATATGCACAAATGAGTTAATACATCGTCTGCGCTACATAGAACATTGCAAAAGTTATCCAACAATAACGTACCGAATGCCGATGGCTGGCCATCCACAGCTATTGCTGTGCCCTAAATAGTATGAGTAGGATCGGAGTGGTATCTTCTCCAAAAAAAATGACATGATCTTCTTCCTCCTCTCGATCCTTACTCTCTTCTATAATATAATAATACCACCACTCTATCTCCTCTACCTTTCTACTATATCAATAATGAATACATCTATATTTGCATTAGTAATATCATCAGCTGCGGCTTTTTCGCCAGTAATAAAGAATACAAATACAGTAATGCAATTATCAACAACAACACAGCTTAACCTTGGTTACATCTCAGGACCAGAGGGAGGCCTCAAGCATAAATCATTCGGTGCTCCAGGTCACTTTGAAACAATCGGTTCTCAGTCAGCAGCAGGACGAGAGGTGATAAATGGTGAAGAAATCCATGAGGAAAGATCATCATATGCATCGGCGACGAACTATCAACATTTTTCAGGGGAAATTGGATTTGATAGTGGAGGTACACAGTATCGAAGAGCATATACTCCGGCTAATGAACCACATTCTTCTGTATATGAACCATTTGTACCACATTCTAGTACTGGTGCTGGTGACCATGATTTACAACAATCTTCATCAGTATCTCCTGTATATGTTCAGGAACAGAAGACACCCGAGTTTGTACCACATTCGAGTACTGGTGCTGGTGGACACGATTCGCCACAACCTGCTATGATATCATCAGCTCCAGGATCCGTAGCTGGTCCTGTAAAGACGTTTGCTCCGGGTAGTTGGTCACCAAACTAAAATCAAAAGATACACGCATATGATTAAATTACATATCATATGTATGCACAGAATAATATCTACTAAAGTTAAATGTACAATGTACAAAACAAAACAATTACTATTACACTCTATAATCCTTCGGGAACATCCGGTATTACTAAATCCTTTGCACCTGACATTGAACCTCTGTATCCTTCCGCAGCTTCTTTCAATTCTTCCTTCTCTTCTCTCCTAATCTCCTGGAAGATGCGCGTTATACCAGTTTATGAACACGAAGAAGATGATTGTAACATATGTTAGAAGAAGTGGCTTACAAAGGCAATCAAATAAAGCCAAATTAAGTTCAAATGAAGTATTCGAATAGCCGAGTCTTCATATTGAGCACACTCATACACATAATAAAACAATACTAACGCGGACTCTCCTGTTCAAACTGCATTTCATTCCTTACATTATCTATCTTATCAATTACTAATCCATTATTGAAGTCAAATGTATATGCATATCCAGCAAAGTTGAGTATCAATCCACAAAAGAAGAAGAACCCAAGGAATTGAAGAGTGTAGGAGAATGGCAAAAAGACCACGTTTCGTATCTTTCTGTATATTTTGGTTGCTTCAGTAGGTTCATTATCCTTCTTGACACCTTTCTTAGTATCTATGATATCGTCATCTACATTGCCATCTTCATCGTTATCTTTTGATCCTATGCTAGTAGAAGAGTATCGTCTATTGGTAATTTGCAATGAGTTGGTATTTATTGTTGTATCTTGTGCTGTTCTTGTAATAACTACGCCGCTCCTACTACTCAGAGTAAAGGCATCTCCACCGTATATATAAGCAATATATACTACTAATGATAGAATAGACCGACACATTATTATATTTACAGATAAGCAGAGGCAACTTACTTAGCAGCAACTAAACAACTTCCAACTTAGTGGAATATCTAAGTGCAGATTACCGTATGTAGAGTGCAACAATCGAATCTTTTAAACTTCAACATTAGCCCCGTTCAGGAGATGACCTAAAGCTTTGGTATTTGTGCACCTCAATTAGTACATAAACTATCAATCTGAGTGCATCTCAAAGTGCCAATAAAGGATACCAGCCATCAACATCACACTCTCATAAATTTACTGTACCGAGAGCAACGTCATCATGGTGAAGGCTATTACTACTACTATCCTGCTATTGGGGTGCTCCATATCAGAGGCCTTTACTCCTTCTTCTTCATTATCAGTAAAGTCTAAAACATCTCTTGACGCCCATTCAATCGATACGAGAAAACGACTTGAGGGGCAAGGTAAGTTTTCATTGCAATTATTTGCTCTTGCACATCATGTACTTTCTCATACTATTGTCTCATGCATATGGTGTACTCCTTCTTCTAATGATATCTATCTATACAAACGATACTTCGTGAATCGATGTACTGACAACTTTGTCTGATAATTATCATATGATATGCACAATATATTATAATGTAATATTGGCCACACATCAATATATTATTATAACAATTTTGATATGATATGCACATCAATAATATATAATAATATAAATATTATTAGAAATTGGTATCTGGCAACAATCATGTGGCTACGGACAAACATGTGATGCAATCTCTGGACATGAACGACGTGCCATGTGGCAATCATATGCACCAACTCACGGAACACCCACTCAAACTGGAGCAATTGGTTGTCCGGGTGGAGGCGATTGGTGTTATGCATCGAGTTATGGTGCAGCGGCGCCTATCTCAACTATTGCTAATAATAAAAAACGCGCAGCAAATGTAGCAGCTGCATTGGCTGGGTTAGGGAAGGGTGTTGGAGGAGCTAGGACAGATGGGTATGGTGTTAGTATAACAAAGATTGGTGGTGTAGTTGGCTCAGGCATGCCTGCATTACCTGCAGTCTCATCATCAAGTGGAGGCAGTTCAATTGGTGCAACTACAGGTCATGATATACATCATGCTAGAGCTTCATATACTCCATTTGACGATGATGGAAGAGTTCTTACACTAGGTGAAGTTGGAGCACCTGCTGTTGGTAAGATTGGAAGTAGTGGAAGTAGTATTAGTTTTACAGGTGGTGGAGGAACACCAGTAAGAGTGGCAAGAAAATCTGGAGGATGGGGACTAGGAAGTTGGTCACCAAATTAAAGAAGGGGTGAGTAATTAGCTATTAGATAATGAGAAGTGATCATATGGGTCGAGAGAATTGATAATCAATTCTTTATTTTGATTAATAATAGAAGCGAAAAGGCAAACAGTCACGAACATTTGCATGCCAGGGGAGAAGTATAATATATTTGTAGTGAAATAGATTGGGGGTAAAAGAGTTAAAGAGTTAACTAGGTAGAACGAAACTGACGATTTACTATTTGCCATGCCTAACTAGTTCATTTCTAAACACTAATTCTTCATGCTCAACTAATCATTTCTTACCACACACCCTAAGGAATCTCAATTACTTGCTCTTCATTCTCGTTACTGCCAATCAAATCATTCTTTTTCGCCTTCTTTGATGATGGAAGTAACTTCATACCATTTAAAGTTACCACTAACATGGCACCGACATCACTGGCTAGCGCTGCCCACAACGAAGCGCGTCCGGCAAAGGCAAAGCCGCCAACAATTGCCTTTACTGCCAAACTAAAACTGACATTTTCAGTAATTGTACGAATAACTCGTCTACCCATACGAAGGGTGTACAGAAGTTTGTTCAAGTTCGAGTCCATTAGGGTAACATCGGCTGTATCCATCGCCAAGGCTGCCCCCTCTCCCATAGCCACAGACACGTCAGCTAAGGCCAATGACGGTGCATCGTTAACTCCATCGCCTACCATCAGGACTGTCTTCTTGGGTTGCCAACACTTCTTGTTTGCTTTTGTGCTCTCAACCTTGTTGCCAATCTCCGACAGCTTATCCTCGGGAAGAAGTTGACTCAACACATCCTCTTCGGAAAGGCCAATCTGGGACCCGATACCAATTGCTGCAGGCCTCTGATCCCCTGTCAACATTGTAATTTCAATACCCATACGCTGTAAGGCTTGCACAACATCCTTTGCCTCATCACGAATCTTATCTGCAACACAATACGTCCCAACAATTCCCTCTCCTTCAATACTGATGAAGCCTGTTGTGCCGCCTGCATTTGCCCACTCATCAGTCCTTACTTTTACATCCTCTGGCAATTCCTCATATAACCCGAGTCGGTCAAATAGCTTTCTATTGCCAACATAAACCTCCTTACCAGCAACATTAGCTGTGATGCCCTCACCAGGCAGCAAAGTATGATTTGACAATTGCAACTTGGGTACTTCAACTTGTTCGTTGGCTGCCCCTTTAACAATCGCATCCGAGAGGGGATGACTAGCCGGGGCCTCGACTAAAGCAAGGTATCCAAGCACTTCCTTTCGGGACCTTGTCTCACCGACTACATTGAAATGCAGTAGAGCAAAAACACCTTGAGTGAGTGTACCCGTCTTGTCAAATGCAATAGACTTGACTCTGCCAAGACTTTCTAAATGCTGGCCACCTTTAACGATTACTCCTCTCTGTGACGATGCTGCCAAGCCCGCCACGTAGGTAATCGGAGTTGATATGATTAGAGCGCAGGGACATGCAATAACAATCGTGATCAAGCCATTCTTTGCCCAATATGCTCCAATCTCATTCCCGAAAGCCCAAGGGATTGTACACATACACAAAGCTAACAAAATAACGATGGGGGTGTAAATCTTTGCAAACGAATCTACCAATTTCTCAGTTTCTGATCTATTCACTTGGGCCTCCTCTATCAAACGGATAAGACGAGCAACTGCGGAGTCATTTGATGATGCAGTAGTCTTGATAACAAGTCTACAATCGCCTACATTGATTGCACCTCCAGATACAGCATCTCCAGTTGATTTGCCCACTGGCCTGCTCTCTCCAGTCAATGATGATTCATCAATAGCTGACTTGCCCTCAACTACGATACCATCACAAGGAACCTTATCGCCTGGTCTTACTGATACCGTTGTACCAACGGCTACGGAATTGGCAGGTAGGACAACAATCTCTGACGTAACAGGATTGATAACATTTGCATACTCGGGACGTAAAGAAACGATCGCTGCCAAGGCGTTACGAGCCCTGGTAGTTGCAAGATGTTCTAGGGTTTCACTGATTGAAAACAAGAAAGTAACTGCCGCTGCCTCGGTATATTCTTGAAGTGGTAACGCCCCCACAGCAGCGAATAGCATCATGCAATTGACATCGAAACGGCAACGACGCATGGTTCGGAATGCCTTGATAGCAATCGAGGGAAGGCCGAATGCAACTGATAGAAGTGCCAAATATTTGAGATACTCCCAATTACCTCCGATAAACGAGAGCATAGAAATAAGCCAGAAGACACCCGAGAGAATAACAGGCCAACGTACACTGGTTCTTTGTTCGTCAATACTCTCTTCCGTGTCCAACCTCATCATGGATGATATAGCCCACAATCCATCTTGAGCTCCATCAGACACGATTTTGGCATCTTCATATCCTAACTTGGAAAGATAATTGACAATACCAGGGGCTGTGAGATAGTATGGGTTATGTTCAATGGTCAACAGTTTTCCCTCCTCATTGAAGGCTATGTTTTTGGTTTGTTTCTCGGTGAATTTTTGTTCGAGGCAAAGTTGAATCGCCTCTCCAATCTTTCCCCAATCATCCTTGTTTGTGTCCTCCATAATACTTGTCAGGTCAAACTCTGAGTTGACATAGACGTCTGTTGGTATTCCAGCTTCGGTTTGCTCCATGGCCACGGCTGCGTCAATCTTGACGACAGTAGTAAATCCCTGATTAGTTAGTACCTTTGCAATGTCTTCCGCGGAGATTGAATCTACATTATGATCAACAACTACCCTCTTTGTGGTGGGGTTGATAGATATCACTTCTACACTGTCCAATGGATTGAGGATATTTTCAATTTGTGGTACCTCTGATGCACAACACATCCCATCCTTGATTAGAAGATTAGACCTTCCCACCCTAGATGCTAAATCCTTAACGAGTGTTTCAGCCGTTAAAGGTCTGGTTGCAACTTGAACACGGCTTGATTCCAACTCAAACAAACCAGTAAGCACATCCAACAACTTGAAAGGTTCCTTATGCACTTGAAAGAAGTGGAGATTGATTTTAGTTTCCTTGTCAGCCATCCAGCTTCGGGTGTGCATTAAACGGAAACGACCGTGAATGTCCGAGTCACCACAAGAGTCACAATTCGGATGCTCAAGATGTAAGGCACCAGTTTCCTCATTATGAATAAGGAAATCTACATGATCCTCGTGCTGGATGGGGTAAAGATGATCTTTACAACTTGCATCTCCACAAGCCTGATTATTACATCGTTCCTGAGTATTCGTCCTTCCACCGTTTCGGAAGTTTAACCAGTGTGATAACTTCAAGCCCCGTTGACTTAATTGATTTTGCATATCACCTGAATTACATTGAGAAGGTAAATGATCATTGATTGGCATGTGTGTATGCTCACCAGCCTTATCGCCTTTGCCATTATCAACATAAAATGTCAATTGGGACAAGAAATTCCAATTCGATGACTTCTTTTGTATAGCATCAGTCATGCAACAGTCATCAACGCCGCATATCTCAGGATTGTAAATGTGCGCATGTAGGTGCGGGTCTTCTTCACCACAAGGACAAATCTCATCTGGTTCTTCGTGTCCTCCTTTGCTGTTGAATGCGGGTGTTACCATCATATCAATATCGTCATTGACTTTTCCATGTGTATTAAAGCAGAGTTTCTTATCGGATAGATCCTTGATACGTCTGTTGCTGAATACAAAAGTTTGTGATTTACCTTTGGTATCGAAGATATCAATAGCTGAGTTGTCAGGGCGAATAATAGCGAGGCATGTTAATATATTGGTCTTCTTCTTTGTAGAAGGGCAGCATGAACCTGCACTTCCATCACAACACGACTTTGCTGGTGTGGGTGTATCAATGCTGCAGGAAGAAGTGCATGCAATATCATTATAATCCCCACTACAACAATCCAGCTTTTGTTCCGTAGTTGATGTTTTACCTGTACAAGGTAAATTCAACTTGCAATTATCTGTTCCAGAAGAGCAACATCCGGCATCTTCCATTGATGAAGAAGTAGGAGGCTTATTATTACTATCACAGCTGTTCTTATTAGAAGCGCAACAGCCTCCAGCTTTCATTGATATAGGAGGCTGATTATCACAGGAGTTCTTATCAGAAGAACAACAACCTTCAGCTGATGTTTTATCACCACTATCACAGCAGTTTTTATCAGAAGAGCAATATCCACTATCTTTTGACACCATAGTTTTTGTGGTATTACCACAGCAAGAAACTACATTGTTTTCTTTGGCAACATCTACATCAGAAGAGCAACAAGACGTTTTAACATCATCATTTTTTGAGCAACACGACTCTGCAGTAATAATGCCGCTGCCGCCACTGATGTTATTTGATGATATACTATCTACTCCACTAGAGCAGCAGCTTTTTGTTGCCATTTGTTATATTAGGATGAGGAATTCACTTCCCTATTGAATTATGCTATGCATGATACATAGACCATCAAATAAATTTCTACTCTCATAGGATACCGAAGGATATCGGTAAAGACTAAGAAGACAGTGAGCAAGCTGAAACAAAGAATGTGTCGTACTGTATCAGTAGTATAATGTTTGTGGTAGACATACGACCTGTCTATGGTAACAATATATATGGTACTTCATTATTGATTTGATATATTCATGAGAGTGGATACAAAAGTGGGGAGTAAGCATAATATATACTAATACTAATGAAGTAAAGACAAAGATTAGTAACTGTACATCTTTTTAGGTTTATTACAAATGATGAACTCATTGAACTCGATTAGACTCTTGTCAGACATAATAGTAATACAAATGAACTCATTTCATATTGAATATACATAAGAGCTAATGCACCCAGCACTAATGAAAATGATGAAGATTGATTTGCTTGTGCGCCGCTATCTGCATCCCAATTGTGTGTAGAACAGAGTGGAGCTAGAGTTTCTTCACCGTCACATCCCACACTTCCATCAAGCATTTGTACATTAGATATCAATGGAGCCCCAGTTGGTTCGCCGGCCGTCCCATCTCCCAGTTCAGATACAACACCCTTAACTGTTGCCTTGTAGTTGTCTAATGGTCCATCATCATCAGTATTTGTGCATGTATCACAGAGTGGATAATTTCCAGCTTTACCTAAGGCACGTCCAGCCTCGACGACAGCATCTGTGTCTTCAATTCGATATCCAATACAGTGAAGTCCGGACTTATCCTTTGGCCCTCGAGTCAATACAAACACCAACATCAAATAGACAATGAAAGGTATGCCTTTGAGGCTCTTCAAGTGATACAATCCCTCCTCCTGGATCCAGCAGTGTACCTCGTTCAATGCAAACTATTATATGACCGAACAAAAAGTTAGATGATAAGTTATGATATCACACACTAATACACACTTTTAACAACGACATATAACTTGCAATTATCCATGATATAACCAACCATACAAACTTTATCGCCAACTTCAAGCGCACTTGCAGTAAGCGAGGTGGTAAATAATAGAAGAACGATAACGATAATGGTAGATAACGACATGATGTAATTTGTTTTGTAAATTGTTTAGATATACATATATGCTGTCAGCTGGTCGGGTCCGCTGCCGTCGTCAACGTATTATCATATATGATATATTACTATCTCTTCCTAAACGCTTATTGCCGCCACTGATCACTGCAATGGATGCTATTCAATCAATCTCAAGTACCATCTATCTATCTCTCATCTCAAGCCTCAATCTCAGTATGGTACAATACGATACATACTAGTACTGAGTACTGAGTAGGCTTTTGAACTTAGGATACCGGCCGCCAGACTGACATTCATCTATCCTAAGTACTCATACTCTCTGAACTAAAGCATGGATAGGAATACAATTGGCATGGTATATTATTTCCAACAGCATAATTATTAGTTTCGATATCAAAATTAGAATACTTTTATTGGTTGTGGTCCTCGACGACTATGAGAAACAAAAGAGAAAGGGGGGAAAGATTTGATTCATATCTTAGGTATGAGTAAGTAGTATGGCACAGCTAGTATCAATCTATACATCTTTACAAGTTAAGTTATGACATTACAAATGAAAATACATTACAGCGACTGCGCCCGTCAATAAAGAGAATGATGAACATAAGACTTGTACACTACTATTCTCAGAGTTTGAGGGGTCGGTACCACCATCTTTCTGCCACCATTCTGTAGGAGCTGGTGTAGGATCGTTCATTGTAGGTTCTTCCATTTCTTCTTCTTCTTCTTCTTCTTCAATACCTGCTGTACTAGTAGCATCGGTGGTGGTTGTAGTTGTTTCTTCTTCAGCAATTACCGTAGCCTCAGTTGTAGTTGTAGTAACATCCTCAATAGGACTCTCCGTTTGCTTGGCGATAGGCTCATCGGTTGTCATTACAGTAGGTTGAGAAGTCGTGATGACTGGTGCATCAGTAGCTGGTTCGGAGATAGTAGGTGGAGAAGTGATTGGTGCAATAGTAGTTGGGGGTGGTAGGAATGGGGGAATGGGAGGGAGAGTGAGTGGAGCTTTAGTTGGGCTTTCTGTAACTGGTGGAGATGTGGGCGGTCTTGTAGGAGATCTAGTAGGTTTGGAAGTTGGTTCATCCGATTGAGGTGCAGGCGTTGGTTCAGGACATCCGACACTCTCATCAAGCATTTGAACATTTGATATTAACGGCGCCCCAGTCGGTTCACCGACAGTTCCATCTCCTAGTTCCGATACAACACCCTTGACAGTTGCTTTGTAATTGTCCAATGGTCCATCATCATCCGTATTAGTACATGTATCACAGAGTGGATAACTGCCTTCTTTACCCAATGCACGTCCAGCCTCGACGACAGCATCTGTGTCTTCAATTCGATATCCAATACTATGTAAACCAGTTTCATCGTCCTTTGGTCCTAGAACGGTATATCCCGAGTCAATACAAATACCAACATCAAACAAGCAATGAAAGGTATGCCTTTGAGGCTCTTCAAGTGATACAATCCCTCCGCCCGGATCGAGTAGCGTACCTCTTTCAATACAAACTGTAATAAAAGACAGTCAGATGAGTGATATCGAGATATCTATACACAAAATATTGCAACAACAACAACAAATATAACTTGCAATTATCCATAATATAACCAACCATACATACTTCATCACCAATTTCAACAGCATTTGCAATAGAGGTGGTAAACAGAAGGATGGTGGACGTAACGAATGATAACGACATAATGTAGGGTATTTTTTTTATAAAATTTATTGTTTGTTGTTGTAGTTGTATCTATTATTATCATTGTCGGATCCAGCCGCCACCGTTAATTATATGATTATTATAATATGTCTCCTCTTTTAGCACGCAGATCAATTTAGGCCTATCACTGCAATATTGCGGCATTTTTGATTGAGTGAGCAACAATGAAGGATACCATGTAAAATTATGAGAGTTTGAAGTTTTGATGTAGGACGCATATGCCTAGTGCATAATGGTCTCTTCTACTTAAACACCACACACACACATGTGAGTGTTGATTAGTAAGGAAGAGTGGTGTAGACTACTCGAGAACAGGGAGAGATATCGTCTTGGTATCAGATTGATTGGATCTATAAATTCTTCCAATTGAAGAATCTAAATAAGAAAAGAAAGCAAAGGATTATGGTGATAACCCGTCGTCAAGGTATTATATATGTCATAGCAGTATTAGTACTACTAGCACATCAAATACTTCGTGATGATAATGAGATCGACGAACACACCTATGGCTCACATCAACATAAGGATGATTCGATACATTCAACTGATACCTCACAAGATGGCCATGCTGGTAGCTCAGATGATAAGCAACATAGACAACAAGAAGGATTAAGCAGTAGTAGTGGTAGTGGTATACAATATGAAATAACAACAACCAACTACGGATGGAATACCCCTCAAAAATACTCATTTTCACGACGTATCTTATCAGGTGAACTATTCAATGCAACTAAATTACATCCAAGGTATAACACATCAGCGTGGGAAGATTTACACTCCAATCCAAATCCAGAACGACGCATTATTGTATTCTTAGATGTTGACACTTGTGTCGAATCGAATTATCCAGTATATGGTGCAAAAGATTGGCATGTTAATGTTGAAACTATGCATCCAAGTCCAGGTAAAATGATTGTTAATCTTCCAGGAGAAAGCTGTCAATATATTAAAAAGGCAGTATCATCACCTGCATTAACTGCCAATCCTGATTCTAGATTGATATTATTAGATTGTTGCGGGGTAGAAAAGTTTAGATTGAGATCAGCGTGTGGACGAGAGTTATTAGACAATCCACAAATCATTATAGCATATTATAGTATTGAGAAGAGTAGTGTTCGTCCATTGTATGATGTGGGCATTACCCCGCCAGCGATCAAGCCAGTCAATCTTCCAACTGCAGAACGAGAAGATATACTATCATGCAGTAACAATACCACTAAACAACGAAAGTATTTATTCTCCTTTCAAGGAAGAAGAGGATATGGTAGAGAGGCTCTTCGTTCGTTTGAAAATGAAACTGACATGTATATACGAGTATATGATGAACGTGACAAATACAAGAGTGATATACAAACAAATGGTGCAGATAGTAACAATTATATCGGTATAATGAAACAATCGACGTTTGCAGCGAGTCCGCGAGGCGATTTACTATTCTCATATCGATTGTCAGAGATATTATCAGCCGGAGCAATACCAGTGGTATATGCAAATAATTGGCTTCTTCCATTCAATGATCAAATAGTTGATTGGAATAAGTGTGCAGTGTTTATAGATGAGAGTGATTATGATAAGACTGCTGAGATATTACGAGGTATATCTCTCGAGAAGAGATGTGAGATGCAAAAGTGTGCTTTAAATGCATGGGATAGATTCGCTTCATCAAGATCTGGATGGGTAAGAGGTCTAGTGGGTGTGGCTCTGTCGACATCTCCCTCTGGTATCAATCCGTTGGACTCTATTTGAGAGAACATCCATGGCTTGGCTAATAGGATACCAAATCTTAACACTTAATTTACATCATATATCTCCATAGTTCATGATGGCATTATCTTCTACTGCCTCTTCAACCCAGTAAGTTTTCATGTCACCTTTTCCTTTTACTGATATCCAGCCTCTACAAACAAGCGATATCTCTGGAGCTTGTTCTCTTAATAACATTGCAGATCTTTCCGAGCAATGTATACAGTTTTCTTTACTATTACTTTCCATGCGGGATGCCGTATTGACACTGTCACCGAACAGACAATATTGAACCAACAACATTGGCGACGACAGGTCCAGAATGGAACCCGACTCGAATATTCACATATCCTTGGAATGGATCTTCTATATCAATGAGAGTACTATTGGCGGCCTTGATTGCATCAAAAGCAAACATAGCAACTCGTTTGGCATGATCAGACTCTTGATCCTTCACCAAATTAGTTACGGCCATGTAGGCGTCTCCTATAGTCTCTACTTGGGCACCGCAACTTGATTCTCTGTATTGCAGGCACCACCCCCCCCAGATT
>Ga0214479_100536_pt1 | contig 21753 bp, 20 predicted proteins | sample M1_20Mar14CPVII9_5_FD_165054 | JGI IMG/M metagenome (GOLD analysis project Ga0214479, IMG submission 165054) | Marine eukaryotic communities from Monterey Bay, California, United States - M1_20Mar14CPVII9sort6BwellE14 | ecosystem: Environmental > Aquatic > Marine > Unclassified | place: USA...
ACCTCTACTATCGAACTGTGTGATAGTAAATATATATTGTGCTGGCAGGTATGATCACTATTTTGGGGCAGGACTGTCATATTCTTACTTTGGGGCAGGATTGATGATGGTTTGAATTGATCACCATAATACTCTCATAAATTCTCTGTTGTTTATGGCCCGTACAAAGCAAACCGCACGTAGGTCCACCGGAGGCAACGTTCCTCGAAAGCAGCTCGCCACCAAGGCAGCACGTATGTCCGCCCCCAATATCGGAGGTGTCAAGAAGCCTCATCGTTACAGACCAGGAACCGTGGCCCTTCGTGAGATCCGTCGTTACCAAAAGAGTACCGACCTGCTTCTAAGAAAGGTAATTATTATTATTATTATTATAAGTATTTGATACATGTTGGTGTTGCTTTTGATGTATCAATAATTGACTTTTAATGTCTGCCTCGGTTACTTACTGACCAATATGTAATTAATAATATACCGACTTTTTATTCTTCCCATCAGTCTCCCTTCCAACGTTTGGTACGTGAGATTGCCCAGGATATGATGACTGATTTACGATTTCAATCAACAGCACTTCTGGCGCTACCGAATCCTACTTGATTGGTTTGTTCGAAGATACGTTGCTTTGTGCCGTTCACGCTAAGCGTGTAACTATCATGCCTAAGGATATTCAGCTTGCCCGTCGTCTTAGAGGTGAACGCACTGTGAGTGTTCATCTTAACAACTTTTAAAATGCCGTGTGTATATTTTTATGTTGGTGTTAACGAGTGTCCCATCTCATTGATTAGTAATTTTTAAAGAGGGGAGTTAATTCCTGAGGGGAGGGATGTTTGGTGGAGTTTGGTGGGCACGTTGTTGGCGTTTTCTATGTGGATGTTTGTTAGATGATTGCGGCCATGATTATCTGTGACAAAGGCTCAATAACGATAGGAGGGGCTCTTGACTCTGTTCTGTAATACGATACCTAACACCTGATATTGATTTTGTCAATTATCACTAAGAAATAAGATACATATCTGGCCTAAAGGATATAAGAAGGATCCTAGATTGGTATCTTTTTATGAGAGTATATACCTTAATCTACCTATGTATACCTATGAATTATGAAGCTTTGTAACTCTTTGTAATTAGTGTATCGTATAAAAGAGATTGCAATAATCCAAACCACGGCAGTGAAGAATAAAAATATATCCATTTAGTTTTAGTTCACACGACAACATAAAACATTCCTCTTCACAATAAACGATACTCGACACAGAAATAGAAAAAAAAGGCTCTTTCAGTTACCAATTACCATCCGTCTCTTGTTCGGTCTTGCAATGTTGACTGATGCATCCTCCCTATCGGCGTGGGAGATTGATTTGCTCTTTTTTTTAGAACTCTGTCTCTTTCGATTGGGTTTACCTCGGCATCCTGTTGCTAATTTGAACAGATTGCAGTTATGTAAGCATAAATTATAGAATGCATCGAGGGTGATACACCCAGTCAAATTACCAAGCCAACCCAAAGCGTACGGGAACATGACATCGTCAGTACCATCTAGGAAGGTTGATTTGCTTTGGTTTAGATTTGACAAGTGTGAGACGATCACCTTTGTTGCACCGGCAAGTTGGGCAATAGATTTCTTCTTCTTGAGGGTTGCATTGGCATGGAGGTTGATTTTGAACATATGTTTAATCTTCTTGCCAATTGAAGATTTATTGTAGAATTGTTTTGATGGTCCTTGTAATTGTCTGAGGGTGTGATTGGAAAAATATGTAGAATCAATACTGGATTCGTTACAAACGAGAGTTAATGCCTGACACCACTCGTCCTGTAAAATGTCATTACCTGAGAGTGATAAGGATTTGAGGGTTGTATTATCCTCCAGGGCACTTAAAAGAGTCCTGAAACCATTCCCAGTGATGTTATTATGGTTCAAAGACAACCTCTGTACTTGGTAGGATTCATTTTCGAGCATCATTTGCAGTGTAGCACAAGCAGTATCGTCGATTCTGGTTGAATCTAAATTCAGTAAGTGCAAATGATTCCGTTTGCTTGACAACAATGAACACACCCCTATGTTTTTAATTGAGTTCCCGGCAAGAGATAAGTTACGGACCGCAGGAACCACACGTGATAGATACACACAGTTCGTGATGAAATTGTCAGATAGATCCAATGTGCTTGGGGCGAAACCGTCGATTTGCCAATGTCTTGTGATTGTGTTGATATAGTCATCTACTATGCCACAATTTACCAGACTTAGCTTTTTCAATGATCCTTTAAATGATGATGATATTACATCAAAAGCTCTCGGGGCTACCGGTGTGTCATTGATAACGATTGTCGTGATATTGGAGCCTAAGATGCACCTCCCTAGCATACGCCAACATGGTAAGTCCAGAGTACAATCGTACATATGTAATTCCTCGATGGCTAGGTTGTCCGTGAAGAATGGCGACATAGAAAAGAAGAACGACTTGTTGTCAAACCCAACGAAGACAATATTCCTTAAGGTTAATTTGTTGATACTCCTGTTCGATTTCAAACCTAATGCGAGATTTCCTAGTGATGTGAATTGTGTATATGGAGTGATGGTACCATCCCATGGAAATTCAAGTGTGAGATCCGCTATGATATCGTTTTTGCCCAAGCAGCGACCAAGGCGTGTCCATTCCCTTTTGCCCTGGGGAAAGTAGGCCTCTTCATTAAAGGGAGCAATTTTCAAAGAATATAAATCGGTGTCATTACCAATCAATCGATTGAATAAGGCCTCTGCTTCCATGTTGTAGGCTGTGTGATTGAACCTAGATGATGCTGGTACATTACAAAGTGTTGTTTGATGAGTGTTAACATGGGGCAGGACTGATGATGTTTTGAATTTGGGGGCAGGGTTGTCGCGTTTCATTTTGTGTTATTCGACTGAAGAGAGCATTAAGCCTCACACTTCATATGAGTTCTCCTAGTAAGGTACAAGATGAAAAACTCTTCCAGCGACCACCACGTGTTATTGGGGACTGCCCTATAAAAAGTGGCCGGGTGTTCCCGTGCTGTGGAAATTTCATTTGTATTGGCTGCTTTTATTCGCCTGTGTATGATAACAGAGGCATAAAGATTGCCGATAGGTGCCCCTACTGCAAAACTCCGGATTCTGTGTTATCAGAAGAGGAGGTGTTGGAAATGGTCAAGAAACGAGCGGTTCTTGATGATGTTTTTGCACTTTACACAGCTGGTTGTTGTTATTCGAGTGGCATAGACGGATATCCGCGAGATCACGTCAAGGCGGTGGAGCTTTGGCATCGGGCAGGAGAACTCGGCAATCCTTGGGCATTTAACTATCTTGGGAGGGCTTACAGGCTAGGTGAAGGAGTGGACGTTGACTGGGAGAAAGGAGTACATTACTGCGAGCTAGCAGCAGTGATGGGTGATCCATACGCTAGGTGTAATCTTGGTAACATCGAGGAGAGATCGGGTAATATAGATAGAGCCCTGAAACATTTCATGATCGCTGCGAAAGATGGATGCGCCGAGTCGTTGGATCATATCAAAGATTTGTATTCTTGTGGCGATGTAACAAAGGATGATTATTCCACAGCTCTAAGAGCTTACCAAGAATATATTGGCGAGATCAAGAGTGAAAAAAGAGACAAGGCGGCTATCTTGCGCAAGAAGAGGTATTATTGAAATGTAGAGAGTGTAAACCGTGATGATATTTGTGTGAATGTAAGTATAAATGGCGATTTGGTATATCATATTTTCTTTGGATAGGCGTTTAAATATAGGACGTGTTTAGACAACATACACAGTCAATCAATATATCTACTTTACTAGTTAAATCAAACCAAGGTTAACACGTTTTCTATCATATGAGTTCTCAAATACAATCCGTTGAGCACTAGTGGGGTGTGTGGGATATGCTATAAACTTAATTTAAGAACTCGTTTTTGAGTGTCGGGGAGTTCATACATAAGTACCGATTGGTCCTGGTTGATGATACATTTGAGTTCGTTGTAGTCGAGTGATATAGAGTTATCATATCCGTAAAAACGCACCGCCCACAAAGGATGACGAAAATGAGTAACATACCCTTCAATAGAACTCCCGTTACTACGCCCAATCATAACTTCTAAGTCTACCAATGACAGAGCCCAACGATGATCGATAACTCCTTTTGTCCAGTCTCCTTTTGTTTTCTTGTTTTGTGCTGCTCCGTCTAGGGCGGTCTTTGTCGAGGGAGTGGGCGATTCGGGGTTTAGAAGTGAGATAATTGAGCGTTCGACCGAGTCGACGTTGATAGTATTTGCGTCCACCTCGTGCATATCCATCTGTTGTTATTATGAAATCACTGGTGAATCATCACGGAGGAGGGCAGGACTGACTGAATTTCATTTTTTGAGTGTATCGGTGTTGTGTTTTGTGCCATAAATTATTATAGTTAGCAGCACCATCACCTTCTTGTCTTGTGATCCACCAATAAACGAGCAAACGAGTACTATTACCACAGTAAAGTCATTTGTAATTCCTCTTTAATGCACCCTTCGGCCGTTGATATTAATGAAATTTACAATCTATCTTCCCGTGTCCTCGGGGAGGGTTATTTTGGTGTAGTGCGTAACTGCTTCCATAGGAAGTCGGGAGAGGGGTTTGCAGTGAAAAGTATAAATAAACATTCCGTCCATCGCTATTTTGTGGATAATGAGATAAGCATATTGTCCAAAATTAACCACCTTTATATCGTGAAGATGATTGATTGTTTTGAGGACTTTGACTTTGTACATATTATCACTGAGAAGTATACTGGAGGAGACTTGTTTGATAAAATAGACCGCAATGTCACCGATGAAGGCTGTCTGGTTGAGACAGAAGCAATGGAAATAGTTAGGTCTTTGATGGTGGCCGTATCATATCTCCACGAGAATGGTATTGTTCACCGGGATATCAAACCAGAGAACATTCTTCTCGAGAGTGATCGTGATGGAGCCTCTATAAAGTTGATTGATTTTGGGCTTTCCCGTTTCCATGATGATAATGATGTACTGATGGTGGGCAGAGTAGGTACATATACCTACATGTCTCCAGAAGTTATTAATGGCGCGTATGACAAGGCGAGTGATGTCTGGTCCATTGGTATTGTCATGTACACGTTACTTGCTGGTTACCCACCCTTTCGAGGAGACACGGATCGTGAGATACTAGAAAACGTTTTGAATGAAGAGTTGGTATTCCCAGACCAAGGTTGGTCTAACAAAAGTATGGCTGCAAAGGAGTTGATTGGGAGTTTGCTCCAGAAAGACCGAAATAAGAGAATTTCACTTAAAAATGCTTTGGATCATCGGTGGTTTCGTGGGTAGTAGGAAGAATCCATGATGTCAGATATTGTTCTGCAATAATATATTAAACGCTAGCCGCGATTAGACCATCTTATTGGTTATGAATATTATCATCTGATACAAACAATCCTCTCTAGAGGTAGCGGTGCTTTGTATTTGCCGTACTCTCATAATCAATTTGTTGTGGGGCATATAGTTTAGACCTATGTGGTATCTTTCCGTAGTCCTCTCTTTAAATAGATTTCAATTCAACTACCCATTACACGATATTCAAATTGGGTAGTATGTATATTCGAGAGATACGATAGACTGATTGGATTAATTTATGCCTACCAGTTGTCTTTTCATGTCTGCCAATATGTATACGGCCCTCTGTTCCATGTCAAGGACGTCGTATAATATTTCTGTACTCTCACTGCATGCGGCAGACACAAGCTTTATTGCATAAACCATAGCAAGTTCATGTAGAGAGCTCAATGATAAGTCTTCCGTATCACCGTCAATATAGACACACCGACGGTCTCTACCGTCCGCTAATTAAGGATTGTTAGTGTGGTTATGGGTAATTTGCATTAGCACTCGATATTATACAATCGACTCACCTGTTCGTTTGTGGATTGCCCGAACAACACCTCGGCACCACAAACCGTTAATAAATTCTTTATAAAATATGTATCCTACATCACCAATCTGAGTTAGCCTCTCGGTTTTGCTGTCATTGATAGTAAGATTGACCATTACATCAGGAACCTAGTAGTGCTTATTCTACAGGCAATTTGGAATTGGTTAATTTTGTTGCAATTTAGGTATATAAGCAGCAATTCTGCCCCAAACAACAAAGTCATTATTCTGCCCCTCGTAGTGTTGGATACCCTTGCAACAAGAGACTATCAGAGACTACTGTCACTAACCGACTTGTATTTCCCACAGGTTGTTGTTCTCAATGTGGGGTTGGTTCAATGAGAAATCGAAACAGTCAAAAAAGATCGAGGATGCAATATGCAAACAATTCGATGAATTGAGAATTGATATTGACGCCGCCCGCTGCCATCGAGATGTATTATCGGTTGTTGCCATTGGCTGCAAATCAAAGGAGTCTCCCTTGTGTATACTGCCAGGTGATGTCATGAGACGTATCACTTCCTACTTAGATATACCCTGTTCATTTAGTACTCGAAGGCGGAGAGTGTTTGATGGATTACTGAAACCCAGGATTAGTACTGAGATGAGTACCACGATATTTGAACCCGGGTCTGTTACAGTTATACCAATTGCACGTCACCCCTTTCACTTGACTAGGCCATGTTACAGAGACTTTGCCCGTTATGTCAGGAGTTTTGACGGGTTTCATAGCAGTAGGGCTGACGTTGATGCCATCAATATAGTTTATAAGACACCTCGACCTCGTCCTTCAGGAGGTGGTTGTCGAATCGAATCCATTGCTAGGTCTATCTACTTGGCGATGGTTGTCGCGATTGAAAGTGATGTGGAGGATGCAATCCTCTTTCAGACTGCCCTTGACGTCGGATTTTCAAATGCGTTTATTCTTAGTTTGAAGGGTAGAGGTGGAACTAACACCCAACCAGATGAAGATTGTGATGGGATGGAGGGTTGTGATGAATAGGGGAGTAGTTGGAGTAGTGTTTACTGCCTTAATCCATTGCTGGAGTTGTTATCCTAAATTTGACTCTGTAAAGTCTGTATTTATTCCACTTGTAATAATTCAGGAATATTGAGGATAATCCTAGCAATTACAGACAGATAGCAATCATGATCGATGAATTAAGTAAACACTATTTCGCTGCAATATAAAGGTTGTTATTCCTGTACACAGGCGTAATATCGTAGACATTTAATCCATATCGTAAGTGACTATAGAATGAGGTAGCGTTGTGTGATATTCATCGCATTATATTTGTTGGAGATATGTATGTATCATTTGTGCTAACTTTTGTTATTGCAATGTGCACCTTTCCAAATAACTTGAAGAATACATACGCATACATCACAATTCACATCTAAGAAAGTAATCGTGATGGCAAACGTTATCGACGACGGGGAAGTCCAGCAGCAGCATCATCCGCCCCACCTTATCGATGAGACGAGTATTGATGATGTTGATACATCGTTCTCTATAGGATGTCGTAATTATCTTAATGATGGCTCGTGCATTTGCAACCGGCTGGCTCGGTATGCACCACTTCACACGGTGAGTATATGTTTGTATATCACAAATGCAAATCGTGTTTATTGATTACTATTGGAATTCAATCATCTATGCGTCTCTATTCCACTCTATAGTTAATACGATACAACTGGGATCTATTCGAAGGCAGAGTATCTGGAGTAGCAGGTCTAACCATTGCCCTTGGACACAATGGCGAAGATGCAGCCTGCATGGCCATCCGTGGAATAGGCTTTGAAGCTCTCAATAAGGTAGTCGTCACCAATCCACGTGATGTTGGTATTGTAAGGCAAATCATAACACAGTTTAGATTGTTCAATCCTGACTTGCCGGATGGTCCTCCCACATGTTATATTATTGCCCCAAAAAGTGCAGAAGTACCATATAATAATCTTCAAGATGATATGTTTACCTTGCTGAATGGAGATTTGACACATAGGTGTATTGCGGTTCATAATTATATTGCGGACTTTGTCGATCACACAGGAAGACAATCCTGATCAGCAGCATGAAGACGAAGATTTAGAAAACAATCCTCTGATCAGCAACATCCCAAGTAAGTTGATATTGCAACATTTCGCTTTCATCTTGTGCCTGCTACTACAATACTACTACTACCATCAAAATAATATATATCCCCTCTTTAATTTTACCAGCAGCGAGGCTATATGATGCTACTACTACTATTTAGAAGAGCCTGGTGGAGTCAAACGTATATCCCCTCTTTAATTTTACCAGCAGCGAGGCTATATGCTACTACTATTGAGAAGAACCTGGTGGAGTCAAACGTTTGTTGACGACCTCGACATACAAACAATGTATTAACCACTCGACATACAATCATAACAAACGAATATGCTGTTAATGAAGAGATGATCCCAAAATGTCACGCCGTTATGTTCAGTACAATGTCGACAGGCTTCTTCTTTGCACTGCCAACAAGTCTCCCATGACATATCATGGTCGCAACTTCCACAGTACCTCCTACAGCAATGAGGACACTCTTTGTTATTACAGTTGGGACATAACTTTGCATAACACATCCATTCAGTAGCACATGTTAGGGTGCAATCATTACAGAAATTATGTTTGCAACTGGGGCATTTGAAATCATCATCTACGCATGGTACTTTACCACACCCGTGGCACAAACTACTATCAGTATCAGCTCCTTTTTTCCTCGTAGTCTTAGTCTTATCATTACACATATCAGCAATGAAGTGATCGAATACAACACACACACAATATCTATGGTAGCAATAGGTATGATTTAGTGCAACACATATATGGTACTCTTAAAGAGAGTAAAGATTGTCCAATGTTCGACTTTCTCTATAGAATGAGGAAGCCAAAGGAGAGTTGGTATCGATCGGCTGACAGTGTGGGGCAGGTTTGCATCGACGTGTTTGATCATGCGCACAATCCTGCCCTCCATACCTACTCCAACAGATTTATTACCGACAAAACATTTTGTTTGTAATCATCATACAACCAAAATAAGAGATGACATTACTAAGTGAGGTGCTACCAGATGTCTTATTGCATCGCCTCTGTTGTGATTTCCTAACACCACCTGACGTTTATTCTCTTGCTGTTGCTAACCCCGATGATCCAGAGAAATACAAACGTCTCCTGGTTCAGTCTCTGACAACCGGTCTAGATTCTACTCTAAGACGTAGCTCGGTTAACTTCAAAAGCTCCGACCCGCTTGATTCATTCATTGACATGGCGAAACGCTTACCGCGTGGCTCTATTGCGATAAGGTAAGTTTTATACTTTCGATAGTACACTCAGTATAAAGCAACTCTTTGGATGATGTTTTGTACTCACTTCCTACATGTTGCTCCTGAAGTGGAAGCAGTGTGGTCCAGGCTCTCCTTGGGAAGACATGGAAGGGATTTGATATCGACATCTTTTGTCAAGAGGAGGTGGCACCCTTTGTCCGGTCGTGGCTTCGAGAAGAAGGCCAAGTATTCTCTGGTTTGTCTGAGATGTATAATGCCCCAGGTCGTTATCAGCGTTCAATCTCCCATGTAGAATATTACAGCAACCGAGATGATGAAAAGTTTAATTACTTGGATGCTGTTTCTAACGGAGAGCGACACATGACACACATCTTGCCAAAATCCTCGAGGCGTATTGATATCGTCACGGCTGATGGTGAGGCAATGCCCTTTATACCTTTCACAGATTTAGGAACCATTAAGAAGCAGATTGTTAATATCGATCTGGTTGTTATCAGGAGAGGAGCAACAGTTTGTGATGCATTGGATACTTTCGACTTAAGTATATGCAGTGCTAGCTTCAACGGAAGTGAATGGTCCATTCCAAATCCTGTAGATTCATTTGCTGGGGTTTCGGATCTAACTAGTACTCCAATGAATGCACTTGTCAAGACCTATATCTCCAATCTAAAGGAACAATCGAACAGGGAATTGAAATTAATAGCAAAAGAGATGGACCTCTTCAAGCATAAGCAACGTTATGGCAAAGGAGTAACAACGGAGAAGTTACAGGGTTTCTTGGAAATTATTGGTGACGGCAATGTGTTCTCCCCTAGACTTACCCGACCTATTGTGTTCACAAGCTCGGGTGGTATTGGTACATATCAAGGTGCAGACTTCCCCTTGATATGTGTTGTCCTTGACATTCGTGCCAGATTAATTTCTAATGCTCTTGACAGCGTAAGACATCTCATCCCTCATACTATACCGCGTCTACTTTCTTCGAAACCACGACTTTTACATAACTTCATTATTGGCACTTCTGTCAAGCGGTATGACAAGTATCTGCAGAGGGGTATATCAATAAGTGGCTTACCTGGCTTGAGGGAATGGAAGGTGCTCAAGGGTCACATGCTGAGGAGATTACCAGGGTTCTCTGATGTAGTCAGGGGTAGAAGATGGTTGTACGAGGACGTTCCGATGGCCTCTCGTCTAGGTCAAGGGAATAACAACTCCTAATGGCAAAAATTTGATCAGGTTCTATATGGGCAGTACAGTTTTACATGAACATCCGCTGATGAATTAAATTAACGTGTTACTTGTTATCAAAAGTCAGCATTGACACTGAATACCTGTTCCTCTGAATTGACACCAACTCCAGACTTGGCATACTCTCCAACTCTCTTCTCAAAGAAGTTAGTCTTGCCCTGTAGTGAGATCATTTCCATCCACTCGAAGGGGTTGACAGCGTTGTAGTACTTGGTGCATCCAAGGGCACCTAGCAATCTGTCGGCACAAAACTCAATGTACTTACACATTAAGTTCGAGTTCATCCCAATCAACTCCACAGGAAGTGAATCAACAACAAACTCTTTCTCGATCTCAACGGCATTGGTAATGATCTCTACAATTCGACTCTCTGGTAGCTTATTCACAAGCTTCTTATACAGTAGACAGGCAAAATCGCAATGTAATCCCTCATCACGTGAGATGAGTTCATTTGAGAAGCAAAGGCCAGGCATTAATCCTCTCTTCTTTAACCAAAAGATGGCACAGAAAGAGCCGGAGAAAAAGATGCCCTCAACGGCCGCAAATGCAATCATACGCTCGGCAAATAATGCGTTGTTGGCATCGCACCACTTCAGTGCCCACTTAGCCTTCCTCTGCACAGATGGTACAGTTTCAATAGCATGAAGGAGGTGCATCTTTTCAGTTTGATCTTTCACGTATGTGTCAATCAACAAGGAGTAAGTTTCTGAGTGGATATTCTCGACAGCTATTTGGAATCCATAGAAACATCTTGCCTCTGCACTTTGCACCTCCGTGGCAAAGTTGCCAGCTAAGTTCTCATTAACAATACCATCGGAGGCAGCAAAGAAGGCCAAAACTCGAGAAATGAAGTGGCGTTCGTTGTTGGTTAAGTTATCCCAGTGTTTAAGATCTTCTGCCAAGTCAACCTCTTCGACTGTCCAGAAGCTTGCCATGGCCTGTTTGTACATTGCCCACAGCTATTGCAGTGTTATGAGTGAGAAGGGTTTTGATTCATATTGGAATAAATCACATTGTTTGGTACTTACATCTTCATCCTTGATTGGATATAACACAAATCTATTCGGGTTTTCCTTGAGTAATGGTTCCTCAAGTAATAGCACAGCGCTTTGAGACATTTCCTTGTGGTTGGAGATTATTGGCATGTGCTGTGTAGATTGTTGAATTGTGAGCTTAATCTACTTCGTGTATGATGAAATAGATAAGTCCATATTACCCTTTTGCCTTAATGGTGTTAACCTGCCCTTTTTGTAAACAGTTCAATCCTGCCCATTCTAAAATCCATCACTTATATATTCTATGTCTTCCGTAAGATCGAGGTTAATTGGTTCCATACTGTTGGTGATGACAACGTCGCCGATGCTATGTGGTGTCACTAATACTGAATCAGTTGACCCTGTCGATGTTCTCTTTCATACAAAAGATGATGATGAATTTAGCTTTACACCACGTGAGCTAATGTTGATGTCTGGTTGGCAGTGTAATCCAGTTGAGATGGAAGATGACAATACACTGTCTAAAAGAATGTTTAACCATCATTCCGATTCTGAACAGGACAATTATTGTGTAAACCCTCTTCATCGATTCATCGGAAGTGATATATTGGAGGCATTTATTATCAAAGGTGGGGCTGATGATGCAAAGAAAGTTGTCTTTAGATGTAAACATTGCAAACATTTGCCGTCAAAAGGGAGGGTGAGGAATCACACTGTCCGCCCAGAGTCAATCAAAGGGATTTATAGGTCAATAGTAGTTCGTTTCCAACACCACATTGAGTATGATTGTTCAAGTTTTTTGTGTTCCTTCCTTGATGTACAAATCGAAAACTAAATCATATTACATATTTCACTTTGTCATAGACAATGTCCATTGATCCCGATAAATGTAAAACGCGAATATACCCGTCTTAAGGAGGAATGTAATACACATAGAGGGAAGAAGACATATTGGGAGAGTAGCGCCAAGGGTATAGGGTTGAAGGATAGCAAGCATGGCATTATTTACACTGGTCAGCAGATTTAAATAAATTTAAGGAGTTTGGCGCTGGAATAATATATGCAAATATACGCACTAGTCATTCTACATGAAAAAGTATCCGAATATCAAATGGGTATTCGTTTTAAATATTCACTTGGAGCTAGTTAAAGGTAGTGAGATATCTTTTTTGTTTCCTTAATGTGAAAAACTAACATAGGACTTTCACTTAGTATTACGATATTTGTAGTCCATATGACCCGTTAAAAGAGGGTAGGGAATTTCCATATCTCATCATTGCACATGGAAAGTAACAAACAACCCCTATGTACTAACCAAAGTGCCATTTCCTACTAACCATCCAGCATCGTAGAGTATAAAACATCGACAAACAACCCTGAGTCTCTCCAGTTGCATGGCAAATTAGGATATTTTGAATAAAGTTGGAGGATTCATAATGTACACTGTATGTTTTTATATGAGGTTACTCGCCAAACTAATTTGGCTTTTCATATCCTCTGCCTGCTTCTCGGCTTGGTATTCAGGGGATAAGTACTTTGATATACGGCCACTTAAGGGCTGACATTCGTCGCACTGTTCCTCCGCATCAAGAATTGTCGGCTCCCTACCATATTTGTCGATCGATTCCTTTAAAATGGCCTCCGCTTCAATAACTTCCCTGTTTGCTCTGTCCAGTAGTGCTTGATTCATTTTGGCGTTTTGATTTGCTATGCTAGTCAAGAACTTGGCAGTGGACAGTACTTGTTCCGCCTTCTCTGCCATGTGATTCGCTTTCTCTGTTGATCCGAATGCTACTGCTCTTCTTTGTCTGGTCATGGCTAAGCGTAGCCTTGCAATGTTTACAATATATCTATCCTCTGATGACATTTTTTGTTGGTGGCTGATTGATTGTGGTTGTTCATGTAATAGCTGTTATCGTCTTTCTTGCTGGGCCAGGTTTTTGGCGACCAGATCTGCCTTCCTTTGTTAAGAGGTCAATCCTGCCCTTTTTGAAATAGATCAATCCTGCCCCTCTCATTAAAGAAGGAACAACATTCGTATCATAAAATCACAATCCTCGCATCTGATACATAGTCAAATCGACCATCCACGGAAGACAACTCTCGATACGTTAATACAGTCACCTCGACAAATACATCCCCACCACTACTCACCTCAAGATGCCCAAAGTTACCAAGTCTGTGAAAAAGAACCAACCTGTCGCCAACCCCTATATGATTGGTGGACTCAAGGCGTCGTACCCAGGCACGCCCCTGAAGGATCAAGGATACTCCAACAAGGTTGAAACAGTTGCAACTGCCGTGCCCAGGGTGTATGTTACCAGTGTCATCCGGCCCGAGGGTAACGGTGCCGCGTATACTAAACCCATGAAAGAATTCTTTGAAAGCAAAGCCGACCCTGCACTAATGGCCGATTGGAATTGCCATGGCTTCAAGACTCGTCGTGCCTACGATGCCGAGGACCCCAAGAAGAATGAAAAAATGCCAGGCATGAAAAAGGCCACTTGGCCCTGGGGTAAGTACATTATCTTTATAACATCTGATAATGATTCAATTTCTCGTAGTCTTGTCCACTTACTTCGAGGACAACATTCATATGTACTAATTCCAATCTCTCTCTTCTGTACTATGCGTGTATACGCCATCGTCATCGCCATCCTGTGCCAAATCTTTAGATTGCCTTGTGACCATTGCCGATTCAGACGATGAAACGGCAGAGAGCATCGGCAATCACATTGCTGCAAAGTTCACTGAGTTCACTGAGGAAAGTGACCTATTCACAAGGAAGCAATTGTTTACATTCAAATGTGATGCGTCAGAGCAACCACCTGCTCCATTGTCGAGATACATCCTTGATGACGATGTTATCCAGGTCTTGGCTTCTCTGTTTGAGCACACTAACAGAGATGACGTATTGCAATGCGACTCCGTCCTCGAAGCTTTCTTTGGTGACGCGGAACATGCCCGGGATCTCCTCCACAACAGGAAGTTCGGAACTGCAGTTACTGACGCCTAATTGCATTGAATGCCACCTTGTCTTTGTATAATTGTTGTTTGTTTTGTTGTGAGGGCTGGTGTATTATCCTCCTTTTTTTATTATTATTGGTTATAAGTCTGTGTTGATTGATAGATATGGATAATGATAAGGCACTATTGCATCATCTTAGTTACCTATATACGAGACAGATTAATTGTTAATGTCTTATACCCGATCCCACTCGCAGACTACAATTGCCGACACAATACACTCAATAGGTAGGCGTAGAACTAACTAATATTGTATACCCCCAAATTTTACTATACCCTCCCTTGTGGTAAGCCTAGTGTGAAAACTATGCCCCTTTTCCCTGTTTACTTAGTGTACCCACTAAGGAATTGAGTTTACCCCCCTCCCAAATCTCAGCCTAGTCAAAATACTACACCCCTGGGGATATATCTGTAATCAAGAGTAGAGTGTAGCAAAATAATTTCACTCGGTGTATGCCTACTTTAGGTCTAACTTACATACTTGTTAACTGTCAAATCGATATCACAGTACGTCACAGTACGTTAACAAAGAAGAGTAGTCTCTCATTAACAATGAACAAGCTTAAGAAGTACGTCTAATGAGTAATATCAATGCAGTGGAGGACTCTGGTATAAGGAAAAGCAACAACATAGGGGTTTTAGTGACCAGTGACCATTCACAAATCTTATATTGGTAATAAAGTAGTAGAGGGAGATGCTATGGCAACTGAATCGAAAAGTAAGCGTAGCAACGTTGACCCTTACAAACAAAAGGTACAAAATGCATTTGAACAAATATGTGTTAAAGTTGAAAACAATGCTAATGTAGTAAATCAACGGAGTAAATGTAAAATAACAGGTTGTCCATCAGATAGTAGCGGATATGGAAGTGATCTATGTATCAAACACAAAGCGAAGAAGGGAAAATGTTCAGTTAATGGTTGTGAAAAGAATGCACAGTATCAGGGATTTTGCAGAACACATGGCGGTAGGAAGTGTAGTACAGAAGGTTGTACGAAAAGGATAGCAAAAGGAGGTCGAGGTAAATGTATTGACCATGCAGTTACAGTTATACCATCAAAGTGGGAACATGAAACCAACACTTAAATAAATAGAGTTAAATCAATCTAAACGAACCTTCTCTTCTGCATACTCGATCAAAGATAATGCCCTGATAATGTATTCATTTCCAAAGAACACTTCTGGCCAGTAATTTAAAATATTGAGGTAGATTGTCTGGCAACTTTTAATATAGTATTGCAATTCAGCCACGGCACCCAGAATATCATCAATGTCACGTTTCCTAAACCCATCCCAAACAAGTTCCCCGAGATTGTTTGTAGCTATCGAAACTTTTTTAAGTAATTGAAGTCCGACTTCTTTGTAATTACTTCCGTTGTTCCATTCATTATCCACATCTGCCGACCACAGTTGGTTTTCAAATAATATGATTAAATCAATATTATCATTTGTTGATGTTTCACTAATGTCATCGTTGGGATCATTTGCACTGTCAGTGCTGTTGTTTAAGACGATAATGTTCATTATCTGATTGATATGAGTATGAATCTAAATAATTGCAATTGAATTGTATTTGTAAATATATAGATTCTATTTTATACAGCATAGTACTGCATTGGTGTGTTGTGTGAGGGCAGAACTGTATGTAATGAATGACTTCGTTCTTTCAACGCACATCGCCTCCTGTTATATGATAGGTATGTTGAACGTGGCCGCGTTGAGTAGTCATATACTGAAGGATACCTCACTCAATATTTGTTTTTGTTGTGTTGAAGTTACTATCAATCGATGGATCGGGGTTGAGTAGTGCGTTGAATTCAATTCTGCCCAAAACAAAACCTAACGGCAACAACTAAAGCTCATAAAATTAATAAACACAATACAATATCGAAATCCCCCTACAACAATACTACACTGTCTTTATATCATCTAATCATCATAACATGACATCATCATCCTCATTAATAAAGTTCATGGATACTTGTTCAAATAATATCGACGACTTAGCTCTCGTATCGTCGAATCTTCTCCGCTATAAAGATAAATACAAACTTCATAGCGTTGGAAATGCCCTTAGCAGGTGTGGGGTATTAATCCTGAAGGTGAGGCAGTAACATCGTCTGCTTATTGTGTTATTGTGTTATTGTTTTTTTGTTATACTTGAAGTACCATATACTCATCGTTTATGATTGTATGATCGTGGTACATCCCAACTGAAAAAGACCCTTTATATTGGTCCTTGTAAGAGAAAGGCTCAACACAAGAGACTCTTCCTTTACTTCGGTAGACTATTGACGATTTCTAATCTCCACAACATGTTGTTCAGAGTTTGGTTTCATCGGGTATGGTCGAAAGCCCAGTCGCATATTAGGAGACATTTGATTCAACGTAAACAGTTGTTGTTAATGTCATCAGACAATAGCGATGATGGGGTTGAAACTTTGTTCGGGACTGGTACCTATACCCAAGACGACGATCTTGATGTTCTGGAGGGTAATTATATCGAACTTACCAAGAATTCATTCAAGAACGATACCTTTATCAACAAACAGGGGTCAGCCGAATCGTCATCTAATGAAGCTACCACTACTGTTGTAACTGGAGATACTCAAGATCCTGACGACTCTCTCTCTGCTTTTTGGCCATTCGATGTCGATGAAGTTTTAGCGTCGCTAGATGATGATATTGGACTGGTGGGTCCAAACGATGATGTTGGTAGCGTCTTCACTCTGCCGCCACTCCCTACCCCTGTTCCCCAAGATGATATTCAAACTGACCACTTCGATCAGAAGATGCCAGCCGTGAGTAAACAAGGAGGCGGTGGATCGTCTTTGCCGGCTCTGCCGGAGGCAACCCCTCCCCAAGTTGATATTGAAACTGACCACTCCAATCAGAAGATGCCAGCCAAGTCCAGCTCAAACTTCCCCCTAATCAATGGTACTCCTGTTCATGATGTCGCCTATCCGACTCTTCACTGCTTTGCTGACATTATCCAGGGAGAGATTGCCGAGGAAGGGTTGGGAGTGGTGAGGCCTTGTAAGAAATTGCGCCAGACACACCCGACCCCTTCTCCTGTTCACCGTGGTGCTGAATCCGTTGAGCCGTCACTTCCCAATCCACACAAAGAGACGGGACATGATGCCAAAGCTCCTGTTTGTAGTACAAGCAGATACCCCGACCGCAATCGTCAGCCTCCTACCCCTCTATATCCAGCAGTCCTTCCCCAAAATGGCGGAGCTGGAGAGAAGAGGGCTAAAAAGCGAAAGTCTCGTTCACGTGATCCGTCCATTGCTTCCATTCATCCCCTTCCTCGTAAACGACAACGTATGAAACGACAACCCTCATACTCTGGTGCTGGTCCATTTATTCAAGACGAACCCTCACTCCCCCCTCTGAAGAAGGCAAATCCAACCATTCACCAAGAAACGTCCTTCCTCGAACCCACCGAGGTACAGAAAGTGTATCTTACTAGTGGTAAGAAGAGGAAGAGGAGTCCGTACCCTACACCTTCCTTGAGATTGAAAAAGTTTGACGGTCCTGAATATAGGAGTAACAAACGAGCATCTGGTTGGGTTGCATTTCGGATAGCGCGGGGTAAATACTGTGAACATCCATCTGATTTCCTCAATTGGATGTTGTCTTCATTGGGTGTTGATGACACAGCCTTCACCCGGGTACACCGGGACTCTGGACGTACCGCGAGCATCAGGCAGAGGTCATCTTCCTCTGGCTTAACTATTGATAGAGAGTCTAGACCGTTTCAAGTTGTACTGGCGGAGGACAAAAGGGAGTACAACGCTTTGACCACTGGTGAATTGATTCTATGGGACTTCGTCGGAAAGCTTGCGGTGGGTTATGTACCCAACTTGTGCGTTGAACTGCAGATTCACAACTGCAAACATTTCTTGCAGGAGGTTGGTTACTCTATTTTCTATGACCCAACCGGGGATAATCAAGGTATGCTGGAGTTTTTCGAAGTTTGAATTATATCCGTGGCAATCATGATTGTTCTGAAGTTGTTGTGTATTGTGAAGGATAGACAGCCTCCTTCATGTGATGAATTTATTTGATGTCGATGTATTGCAATAGTTTTAATGTGATGTTTGTGTGTGGATCTATGTTTGTGGTGTAGCAGATTGTTATGTATGTCATGAAAGGTCGTGGACCAGGAGAATCATGATAATTAATAGAATAGTTTTGATTGTTTATGCATTAACTCTGTTTGTACTGTACAACTTCTCTTATTTGTTATATGTTGTAATAGGTAAAGGTATTACACCCTTTCATCATTGCGTATTGTACAACTTGTACAACGTTTCCTGTAATATTTCTCCTAGGTGTATATGTTTTTACGAATTGGTATCTACTCACATTTTAATGGCTTGCGTGTTGTTGCTTGCAGAGAGATAGGATACCCTAAAAGCGACTATCTTAGACCAGCGATGATTATTATCGTATTCTCTGCCCACGAAATACCAATCGTGTGTAAAGGGGCAGGGCACTCAGTGGGGGCACTCAAGGCACTCGATTAAAAAGTACTATTATTATATACTCATATCGTACCGTACAGCATCATATCCTCGGGTTATAACAGAGGTTTATTGTTATATAATGGTGAATTACGTTGGGATATATCGTTTTGAGATGGTGAGGCACTGTAGATCTGAGATGTGTCAAAAAGATTCCTCTCCTCTACAACTTGTGTATTGGCGAGACAACGGAACTGCCTCAACTTCATTCAACGCATGAAAAATTCACATTGAAAGATCCATCTCGTAATGTCAACACTATCACTTGTTGTAGGTTCGAATCCTACTGTTTTGTCCCTCTATCACCTTTGGATTATATTATTAGTGCTTGACCCCCTAGCTCAGACCTAGAGCGCTCCACTAGTGCGGCACTACTTTGAAGATAAAATATGGATGTTGTCGTTGAAGAGGAAGAAGTAGAATACTATGATAGGGATATAGATGAGACTAATAAAGAACAGATGGAGCTGAACGACCGCACTAAGGCAAGGCTTGAGCGGAACGATTCGAGTTTGTTGGACATTCAAATTTGTTTAGATGATTTGTTTAATAGTATGAATTATCGGGGAGAGGATGGTGGTGTTTTCAACTTAATTGCCAACAATAATCATCTGAAGAAGCTCTCACTCACCTTTCGGGGGAGATGTTTAGATAGACCAACCAATCAACCCTACATTTTGGGAGAGCAAGGGCATAATTTACCAACTAGACAACAACTTCTACGTCTCTTCACGTGCATTAATCGAAACAACTCTATTAGAAACATTACTCTTGGTTCAATGAGTATTGCTGATGAGTTCGGTAGAGGGTTAATAGAATGCCTGCAAGGCCATCCCAGTCTTGTGTCATTGCATTGCTCAAAAGGTCAGTTGGAGCCATTAGCCTGTACAACCCTTGGGATAGGAGCAGTATTAAGATATCCTGATTCTAAATTGAAGGATCTTAGACTCGTAAGTTGTAATCTGGATGATGGTAGGCTTGGTACTTTATATCACGTATTACTTGGAAATAGTACAATGGAGTCATTACACCTCTCCGACAATAGACATATTACAAGTGTTGGATGGAGGACTCTTGCAAATGTCATTCGTCACACTAATTGCAAACTATCGACACTTGCACTAAATGTTAACTGTATAGATGATGAGGCAGCAATTGCATTAGGTGATGCACTATCTGGTTCATCGCTGATGAAGTGTTTAAACTTAGATTGGATTGAATCTATTAGCAGTGAAAGGTGGGTGGTGTTTCTCGAGCAGTTAGCACAAACTCCATTAAAGACTTTAATCCTCGGTACAAATGAAGAGATGGACAATAATTGTGTAGCCGCATTGGCCAATATCGATACAATAGAAAACCTTGAACTGAATGGAGCTGAATCAGTCACATCATCGGGATGGGGGCTCTTCTTCGACTCGATACAAGATCATAGAACTCAGTTAGTTTCGCTTACAATTTGTGACAACAGTATCAGTGATGACGATGAATCTTTCCAAGCTCTTGGACGTATGTTGACTAGCATGAATACTTTGAAAAAACTGAATATGAATGGCTCTAGTAACATTTCTCCGAGAGGTTGGCAAGAACTTTTTTTAATATTATTACATTCCAACTTGGATTTAGTGCAATTTGATATGCACGACAATCAAATTGATGATATTGGCATAGGCATAAATCTATTGGTGCCCTTAGTGTCAAAGATGAGTTCTCTGAAGTATCTGTCGTTGAGTCTCAATGGTTTAGTGACACCCTACCGCGGTTGGCAATATCTTACATTTTGCGTCGATCATCCCGACTTCGCATTGGAAGAGCTTGATTTATCCAATAACAACATCGATGATGATACACTGATTGCATGTGCAAATGCCTTACAAAACAACGAAACTTTGAAGTTGCTTTCTATTGAAGGGTTTACTAATGAAGATTCTTCCGATGATGAAGATGATAATGAGTTGATCACCGAGAGAGGATGGGATGCTATTTCCAACCTCATTTGTAACAAGACAAGTATCATGGATACTTTTAACTCCAACCATACACTTCAAGACTTGAGTTATAGTCACTATTACTGTCAAAGGGAACAACCGACCTCCTCCATCCCTGACGACCTTTCTTCATTGTTAGAACTGAATGAGAACAAAGATAAAATAGAAGTCGCTCGTCAGAAGATTCTACAGACTCACTTCTCTACTAATGATACATCAAACTTGCAAGTGTTCACTGATTTAGAGCCGGAGGAAATCCCAGCGGCTATTGCTTGGATTGGGAGGCCGGCTGAGCCTGCAAATTGGTTAGGAGAACATGACTCCGGATTGACTCTAATGTACAATCTTATGAGGAGGATTCCTGATATGTTTGGTGCTACTTGAAAACAGCATGCTAACAAAAGAGGAAGCGTGTAGAAGTTCAATTTCGTTGTGCCATACTATGTCAGCTACCCTCCGAAGGATAGAGGAGAGAGAAGAAGAAGAAGAAGAAGAAATATGCAATTATGCGTCTATATTTAGTTACTCTCCCTCTTCATCTCCCATTTACTTTCAATAGACTCCCAATACAGGCGAGTGTCTTAGGCAGTGCCTTAGAGCCAAATCTGAGTGCCTTATGGCCAAGACCTTAACAACCACATAGAGAACAGTAGTACCTACTCTAGGGTACGAGCTTACCATGAGATACTATACATTCAATCATTAAGTTAAGCTATTCATCTTAATTTAACAG
>Ga0214479_100539_pt1 | contig 21572 bp, 18 predicted proteins | sample M1_20Mar14CPVII9_5_FD_165054 | JGI IMG/M metagenome (GOLD analysis project Ga0214479, IMG submission 165054) | Marine eukaryotic communities from Monterey Bay, California, United States - M1_20Mar14CPVII9sort6BwellE14 | ecosystem: Environmental > Aquatic > Marine > Unclassified | place: USA...
CTGCCCATTTGTACATGCGCAGGAGTGCATGATTTACCTGACGGAACGCCTATCTTGTGTATTTTTAATTGATATGCTTATCATGCTGATGGCAACACCATACATTCTAAGATTCAACTGCAAGTTAATGGTAATTTTGTCGATGATTTTCCTACCAAACTTGGTGGATCTCAGAAGATTGTTAACCCAGGAGGGCTCACGATGGCATTAAATATTATTCGAGGTCTGGCGTTACTGAACCTTAGACGTCTCACTGATGAAGAGTTGACAACTTTAGAACCAGTTAACATGACAAATGATGTCCTGTGGAATCCCAGTAAGTATGACTTGGCTCCATCCATTGATGAAGATTGGTTTGCTGCATTTACTGACTATTACTCACTCCTCTCTGATACGGAGTTATTGAGAAACCACAACAACATCTCTGTCTTTGGTGCTAAATCAACCCTCATTCCGCGTGATTACGAATCTTTGCGCCCTTACTTCCTTGGCATGCCATCTGATGTTGTCCGTCTGACTTATGATGCAACTACACAATATTACTCTAATTACTCCGCTAGTGCTGGTCAAGTCCATATGTATAAAAGTCCATACCCGGCTGCAAATGTTTTTCGACGAAGTGAAGATGTATCCACGGATACTTTGTATGCGGACATTACAGCATGGGGAGGTGCCACTTGTATGCAAGTTTTTGTTGGTACTGTCTCGCACTATATCCATGGGTATGAATGTCGAACAGATAAGGAGTTTGCGAGGATCCTTGAGGATGAAATCCGATTTCATGGTGCCCCAAATCGAATTTTGAGTGACATGGCTAAGGCTGAGATTAGCAAGAGAGTAGAAGAATTATTGAGAAGATAAATGATTGATGCGCATCAATCAGAGCCTTATCAGCAACAGCCAACAGCAGAATCCTGTTGAACGTTCCACCCAAGATATCAAACGATATGCAAACTATGTCGCTGACTACAGCGGTGCTCCTCCTGATTCTTGGGTACTCATCGTCCATTATGTCATGTACATCATGAACCGCACTGCTCGCAGTGTACTCAATCATCGCACACCTTATGAGAAGCTATATGGACAAACGCCCGACTTCAGTGTCATGACTCAGTTCCAATTATGGGAGCCAGTGTTATTCCACAATCATCTCACCACATTCCCTTCTACTTCTACCAAGATACTTGTGCGCTTCGTTGGTTTTTCAGACTCGGTTGGAAATGCAGGATGTTATAAAGTATACAATGAAGCTACTGGTCAGACCCTTAGCAGAGCATTACTATTCCCCCTCGGTGAACGCCTATATGAAAAGTATGGAGTGGAACCATATCCGTCGCGCCCAAGTGGGGAGCCAGATGATGTACTTACCCACTGAACTGATCAAGTCAGGTGGAAACCCTGAACAAGGAGAACCAAGCCCAATTCCCATTGGGATCAAGAAAATGCTAAATCGAACCTTTTTGCTACAAGATGAGACAGATGGAAGTCGCCATGTGCGCAAATCACTGCGGTGGTAGAGGAATTTGAAGGTCAGCTCGATTCTAACCCACAGCGTGTTAAGCCTTGTCTCATGGAACTTATTGAAGAGCAGAAGGAATATAATGTTGGCACTTGCCGTTTCTGCAAAATCCTGAACCATCGTGCACCGAGAACCAAGAAGGAGAAATGGAAAGTACTAATTGAATGGGAATCTGGGGAGCGTTTGTGGGAACCAATTAACAACATCTATGCCGGAGATAAGTACATGCTTGCTGAATATGCTCAAGATCATGATCTAATAGACAAGTGGGAAAGCCCTCGAATGAAAATAAGAGCATCAGCAAAGAACAGCAAGATGCTCCTCAGGATGATTAAGCAAGCCAAGCTGAAGTCGTTCAGAACCACCCCAGTGTATAAGAATGGACATAAAGTACCTCGTAACCATCAACAAGCACAAGCTATGGACTTGGATTGGATCAATGGCAACACCAAGTGGGCGGATGCTGAAAAGCTTGAAAAGAACCAGTTGTTTGAGTATGAGACTTTTGACGACCGTGGTCATAGATCATCCAATAGAGCACCTGATGGATACAAGAAGATTAATCTCCACTTTGTCTAGGATGTCAAACATGATGGCCGATTCAAAGCTTGTGTTGTGTTGCAGGTGGACATCTGACTGAGACCCCTGTTGAAAGCATTTATTCTGGAGTCGTGAGCTTGCATGGTATACAAATTGTAACATTCATTGCCGAACTGAATAACCTTAAGGTATGGCAAACTGACGTCGGAAATGCTTATCTTGAAGCCTATACAAATGAAAAGGTATACGTCATCTCTGGAACAGAATTTGGTGAGCTTGAAGGACACATCTATATTATCAGGAAGGCCTTATATGGTTTGAAAACTAGCTCGGTTTGATGACATGAACAGTTTTCTCGAGTATTAGGTAGTATGAAGTTTGTCCCTAGTCATGCCGAGCCCGATATCTGGATGAGAGACATGGGTGATCACTATGAGTACATTGCTATGTATGTTGATGATTTGACTATTGCATCGCGCAACCCTCAAGCCATTATTGACGTCCTCAAGGGTACACCAAACAACTTCAAGCTTAAGGGAACTGGTGAAATTGATGTCCTACTTGGTTGCAATCACTTCCATGACGTGATGGCTGCCTTTGCGATTCCCCCAAGAACTATCTAAAGAAGATAGGCGACCAATACAAATTACTCTTTGGCACTTTTAAAGCCAAAACATTATGCGTCCCCACTCGAGGAGAACGATCTTCCTGAGCTTGACGAATCAGACTCTTTAGATGAGAATGAAACCCGAATTCACCAATCCCTTATTGGTTGTACCCAGTGGGTAACACAACTTGGCCGTTTTGATATAGCCGTACATGTAATGACTCTCTCGAGCTTCCGTGCTAAACCTCGTTGTGGACATCTTGACCGTATCAAGCGTGTGATTGGGTATTTATCAAAGATGGATCGTGGAGCTATTTGCATCCGTACCTATATGCCTGATGTATCAGATGCTGAGATCAATAGATATGATTGGTCCAAAACTGTTTACCGGCGGTGCAAAGGAGAAAGTACCTCACAACATTCCAGAATCAAAAGGTAAACCAGTCAAGCTTATCACCTATGCTGATTCTAACCTTATGCACAACATTCTTGATGGGAAGGCTGGCACAGGTATTTTACATTTCTTCAATCAGACTCCCTTTGATTGGTACTCTAAGAAACAAGCAACACAAGAAGTTGCTACATTCAGTACAGAGGAACTTGCAGCAAGGACAGCTAAAGAGCAGAGCTGTTACAACAGATTGACCTTTATGTACCTCAGAGTACCAATTGATGAACCATCTTCCTGCTTGGAGATAATGAGTCTGTTGTGAGGGGAGCCACTATTCCACACAGAAAATTGAATAAGCGTCACTTGATTCTCTCTTGGCACTATGTACGTCAAGCCATTGCCCCACAGGTACGTATGAGTATGTGCACATTCCCGGCAAGATCAATCCTGCCGACATCTCCTGTGTGTACAAATGATGCAGAAGTGGTTGCAGGGGAATTATCGGGATACTAGAAGACTGCATTCATCGAATCAAGCCCAACTCAATGGATATTGGATTGCAATATGCTCGTGAGATACAAACAGCAACATATGCATAGAAAATGTATAAAAACCATCACACAACATACCCCAAACCAGTTCATATTGCAACAAACTAGATTCTGCGCATTATAAGATACTAAAACTATGAATTCATACACTAGATAAGCATATCATATGTGTGTAGAAGCAATGTAAATGCAAAAGTGGTAGAATACATACTATATCTAGACTTGCATAGAAATAGACGTATCATTGTACCACTATAGCAAATGAGTATCTATATCTTCTCTTCATGTATAAAACTTGAGGATAGGATGATATGTTGGCTCTCGGCAGCCTCCGGCGGCCTCATAATGAGCAGCTAAAGTTATCAAAGGAAGAGTTGGCAGAATGGGTTATGAGCTAAAGTTTGGGTGTCAGATTGACACCCTATTTTGACTCATATTTTGCTAGATTGAGATTTGTGTGTAGCTACCGTGTTTTAAGGTGTAAGGTACCTACCTCCTATTTTAGAATATTTTAGGAAAAGGTGTTGAGATGACACCCAAATGGATACCGGGTGCGCGTAGGAACTATTAATTTACACCCAAATCTGCGATAACTAAATATATTGACAACCTAGTATGCATTCTAGCATTATTGTAACAGAAAGGACTCCCAATTGCGGAAACCAAATATCTTATTGTTGCTGAGGAACGAATCAGGAATGGTTATATCTCCAGAAGACATCAACAAATATTGAGCTCATTGTAGGGAATTGTTAAAGTAAACCATTCTAATAGAAGCCTAACACGCTGTATTCTAGTATATCGTCGAAGGGATATACAACATACTTCCAAGGTAGCGCTGGTGTAGTCGGTCGTAGTCGAGTAACGAGCGGAAAATCCACATCCGCTGACAGATTAACAGCCTCGAGTTTTTACCTTGTGATCTTTGATCGCAGCTGTTGATGTATTGGAGATTATAATGAACACCCGGTAACGCTACTCCTAAACCGAGACGTTGACGCGATTCCTAACCTGACGCAACCAAGGATCATCATAGCAAGAAGGTACAGTTAGATATTGTTGGTAAGACGAGAGCTCTACAACAATTATCGTGGTCGTGTAATCCAACCTTAATATCAGTGACGTCAGATATAATCACACGGAATATAAAACATGGTAACTCCTGAGAGTAGAGATCCTGTATTTATATACCTAAGGGATATATTATTGGAAGGGCCCCCTGATACGCCGGTGGCATTACTCCTCTGTGCGGAGGGCGTGCACAATTATCGTAGATTGTGGCAATACATCACCAAGCCTGGATTTGAGAAGAGGAAGTTTCTCCTGATGAACAAGGAATGGAGGCCGGATAAGAATGGGACGGAGACTAATCCCTTCGAGATACCTCAAGACAAATGGGAGGAATTTTGGGCACTACCTTTGTTCATCAATGATTGCCAGAACTGGTGGGGACCTGTACATGAAGTAGGAGTCTTTGACATCACTACCAAAACACGTCGTGATTTTGAGTACTTCATCGCCTTGAACTCACGCCGTAGGCCGTAACCTCAAAGCCGACCCTATCGAGATAAACACGCAGGTAATGATAGACAACAAGGTATTAAGGGGGCGTTCACGAGCTACACAATCCCACAGCAGTTCCTCAAGATCCTCTTCAAGATCCACATCACCAACATCACCTAAGTCTATAACATACAAGGAGTGGAGTAAGGGAAAACGCAACCCAGCTGACTTTACCAAGAAACTCACAAGGTTACTGAATGGGATGAGTACAATCGTCACTTCGAGGCAGTGGCGGTCAGCCATAAGACAGTCGAGATCCTTAATAAGGATTACGCACCCGTTCCAGATACAGATGAGGAATTAATATTTAATGACCAGCAAGATCATATGTACCTGGCGCTTGTAGAGACCGTCATGGAAGATAGTGGACTAAACATTGTCAAGAAACACCAGGTGGACCGTGATGCACAGAAGATCTATGCTGAGCTCGTAGAACACTACAGCGGGGAGGTGTCCCAAGTCACCAAGACAAGTGCTGACCAGTTGTGGACTAGCTTTACTACGTCTCAACTTCCAAGGGGTGGCACAAAAAATTCTGCAAAGTCTATCGAGAAGTTTATGGCACAAGTTGATCAGTATAACAAGTTGGTTAGTACAGATGAGCGAGTGTCAGACGGAAGCCGACTAGTTCACCTCAAGAGGTTCCTCAGGAATATACCAGACTATCAACTGATGATTAAAATGCTGGAGATCTATAACAAGACAAACACTGTAACTGCCTGCAGCAAATCCAAATGATCAAAAGCATTGCCATCAGCACCGATGCGTCGACAAAGGAATCACAAAGGTCACCATTCCGTAACGCGTACCAGGCGGAGTTGTTTGGGCAAGATTGTTACGAGAGTAGCAACGACGATAACGGTAGATACCATACCAACGTGCACGAGGGAGTAGATGATGACGGATATAATAATGGTGGAGGAGGAGGGGGAGCACCACCACCCGCGGGCGGTGGATTAGCACCCAATCCCAAATTAATTAGTGTCCATTCTCAATTACTGACAATAATTCAGGAGGTGTTCGTCAAACCTCTTGCTCTTTACGAGCAACAATTGGACGCTAACGATACGACAGCACGTATCAACAAGGTAGTCAGGCGCAAGAAGATCATCAATACGGCGGATAAGGTTGCCGCAGCAGTGGCAAATGAACGTCAAGTACCAATCCATGAAGACAAGAGCCTAGTTAAGGTTATGATCAAGGAGGAGGTGACTTTACAGCGTAAGGAAGAAGCAGCCGAGGCCGAACGACGCAAGAAAGAAAAAGCGGAAGAGAAGAAGAAGAAGGCAGCTTCATCAGCAGCAACTGTAAAAAACAGTACGAGGGGCCCAACAGGTGAGGGCGCCTCCGGAAAAAAGAAATCATCATCCAACCCATCTTCGGGCGGAGGAAATACGGGCGGAGGCAACAGCAACGCTACCAACGCCGCATCCAGAAGAAGAGGGACGCCATTCTCCAAAGGGAATTCAGGGAGGAAAGGCAACGCCTCAAGAACCAGCTCAAGCAATACACGAGGCTCGTCAAAGAAGAAGTAAGAGAGGACTATGGATTCGTTCCCGACCTCTCTCTATCTGTATATCGTAACACCATTAAAGTAATTGGAAATTCCAACTACGAGCACTTCTTTTCAAGTCACACCCATGTTTCTTTTCATGATTTAACCATTGGCAAGATGGTACCACATCGAGTTAAGGACGTGCTTGGGCTTTCACGCAAGTTCATCCCAACCAAAGGGTACTCTCAGGGCCCCGATGATATTGAGAAGGGCTTGGAGAGACTGTCAAGGGATGCACATCTGAAGGCTTTCTTCACGGGTAGCCCTCTAGATCACAACCCACCACCTCTTTATGTGAAATCAGATTGGCGGCCTCCTATGGGTCTCGTGCCCCAGGAATTGCATGACCGCCTCGCTCGCTTTCATAAGCAGATGTATATCATCTTCAAGAAAAAGAAAGCGAAGCCAAACCTTCTTCCATTTCAACGCAAGATTCTGTCTTGGTTAAGGAAACACCCTGATTGGATAATAGCCAACACTGATAAAAACTTGAGGCCGTGCTGCATCGAGTATACAAGATACATCGAATACTGCCTCAAGCATCTATGCAATGACAAGTTGTATACCATCATCTCCAAAGCAGAAGCTAGAACAGAAGCCAATAGGCTATGGAGTGAGATAATGGAGTGGACAGTCGAGGGAAGGAAGAAGAATGCCTTGACAGATATGGATGTCAAGTACATCTGTAAACATGCCAATGAAAACTTTTTAGATCCTCACGGATATTTCTATGGTATGTTCAAAGTACATAAAAAGACTTTGAGCACAAGGCCCGTATGTTCTGATTGTGCCAGCATTACCAACCCCGTCGGCCAATGGGTTGATATTATGCTCCAGCCAATCATGCAAAAGATGCCTACGTATTTCAAGGATTCGTTTGCATTTAAAGAACTCGTTAGTGATTTAGTTGTACCCATCGGGGGTAGACTATTCACCGCCGATGCAGTACAGATGTACTCATACATCGATACAGATGCAGCCTTAGCAGTTATCTGCCCATACCTGCGCAGTATGGAGAAGGAGTTCGGCCACTATCATGCACCAACCCTCATTAGAGCATTGGAAATAGTCATGAAAAACAATATTATGAAGTTCGGCGACATATATGTTAAGCAGGAGAGTGGCACTGCAACGGGGAAGCCCCCAGCACCCGGTTGGGCAACAATCTTTGAAGGATTACATTAGATTGAGTTCCTACCCGAGTTCAAAAGCAATCTACTTTTATATGTGAGGTTCATCGACGACGTATTTGGTATCTGGATTCCAACAGATAACCCTACAACTGACGAGTTGAGCTGGCTACAACTTAAAGCCAAAGTTAACAATAATCATAAAGCTTATGCATGAGGCCGGTATCCTCAAAAACTGGGGCCGGGCGTAGTAAAAATAAGGCAAAATCACTAACAAATCTGAAATATGAAGGTCTTATAATCGTCGAATTATAGAAGTGCAGACATCCTATCCGATGCAGTTTTGCATGCTGATTCCGAATCTGGTACGTATAGGCGACTATTATCAATAGAAAAAAATTATTTAGTAAAAACTGTTTTGCTAAGCTTTTTTACTAACAAAAAATAGGCGATTTTACCAGGCCGATCTAGACAATATGGCTCGGCATATAAACTACAAATATATAGTAGAGGAGCCTTCTGCAATTTTAGGCCATTATTCCTTATAGTTTATTGCAATGGCCGATCATTCGACATTTTTGTGAGTAAGGGCCACTGTGTAAATCATTGCAAAAAAGGATACCCGGCCCTAGTTTTTGGTCTTGCATAAGCTTTATGGTCTCGAATGGGAATTCGAAGAAAGATCGATGGCAGTCAACTTCCTTGACATGACTGTCAGAATTGATTCTACTAACGGCTCAATCAAGACTTCACTATATGAAAAACCAATGGCATTATACCTCTTCATACCACCTCATTCTGCCCATCCTCCAGGAGTTCTCACGGGGCATATATTTGGTAATTTGTTGAGGATATTTCGGCTTAACTCCGACGAAGCTGATATTATCAAAGATACCTTAACCTTCTATGATAGGTTTTTGGTACGTGGTCACAAACGTGATGTATTGACGCCCCTCTTCCTTAAGGGCATTAAAAATGCAAGGAAGTACATTGCAACAAGCAACGCTACTCGTTCTAGAATTAAAGAAGAGAAGCACGAGGCGGCGTCAAGAAGACTCTATTTACACTAGAGTATCATCCACACAATCCACCTTCTCACAAGATCCAACAACTCTTCGACAGTATAGTTTTACACCCTCCGGGGGAAACACCACTCAATGAAGTAGAAGCTGGACCAAGCGAGACGGTACCTATTGATGCCTTGACGATTGCATATCACCGAGCACCAAATTTTGGAGATAAGTTCTCATATCGAGACATATTGAAGCGTATTGGACCCCCGTTTCATCCTTTATTGGATAACGGGGGGTCTTTTTTCAATACTGGCAACAGCTCAGCTACGCTGGCTGTCTGCCAGCATTGAAAAAAAGTGATAGATAAGAAAGAAGGACACTTAAAACGTCCACCATCTCAGTTAGAAGAATGACTCGGTCATTCTATCTTTGCTCTCTTGTTGTTGGGAGTCTGATTAAGCCACGGAGAATCTGTTCATAAACCCTCTGAAGAGACGATATACCGTCGAAACACTACTCTTTGTTAGGTTGAACGCCGTGCTACTTAGATTGGATAACATCATAGCCCAGTAAATATAATCCTGTTAGTTTATTGGTTTAAACGGTTATCTCCCCCTTTACTATAAGATTGCACGACAGTCATGATAGCCACCAAGCCGATCACCTTCTACAAGCCAACAGCGTCGAACAACGTCATAACGCTACGCCACTACTTGCTAGTGAGCATCAACGAGCCCCCGCCCTACTTGCTAATAACACCGCATATGTACCGGACACGGGCAACGACCCAAGTAATATCTTCAACATTATCTCATCAACACCGAGACTTCCGTCATCAAACAATACGATTACCGAAAGTGGGGAGGATGTCGGTGCTGAGAGACATACACAGGGAGGTCTGGCCGAAAATCGACACCATTTACCACGTGCCGCGGCCAACATGCTCAAACGCTTCTCGCGTCGACAAGTCAATGTCACAATAACAAGTAGACACGATGATTCAACCAACGACATCAACTGGACTTCCGTAAGGCAGACCACCGTAGAATCCGCAACAGTTGGCGCTGAGGCTCCGGAATTTGGAGAAGGAGACAGTGATGATGACGGGGAGAGTAGCCATAGTAGTTATGTCATCGGTATGGATGATGACCTAGCACTTGCCGCAGGGATCCAGGCGTCTATCGAGGAAATTGGGGAGGAGAATGAAGAGAATGGGGAGGGGAACGGGGGCAACAATGCACGGGAGCTTGATGTGTCATACCAAAGACCCATTATGCTCGACCGTAATAACAGGTTTGTCGCTGACGGTAGGCGCCCTTCAACTCCAGAACCAAGATATGGCGGTCAATCGTATGAATTTCCAGGAGCTGGAAATCACACCTGGATGCACTATGAGAACAACTACGGACGAGATAGCCTCGTTGATAGAGGATGTAACGGGGGGATTTATGGACCGGGCATGACGCTCTTGAATTCAGTGAACCTGCACAGTTTGTCAACGTAGTTGGGCTGGGAGGACATATATCTAGGGTAAGGCTTGGAAGCTTTTCGAGCGTAGCATCGCTGGGAAGCGGGGAGAACGTCGTCCTAATCTTCCATGGGTATGCGTACCACAGGGAATCACGAAGGGCTACCCACTCTGTTCTCCAATTGGAAGCCAATGGGAACATTGTCCAAGACCGATCCCCAAGATTTAGAGGACACCTGCGGGTGAGACCATCCCACTCCGATTCGCCGACGGACTTCCACACCTCGACCTCCGAGTACCAAGTGATGAGGACATGAACGAACTCATGCAGATCCATGTGACACGAACTGGACATTGGAACCCCAGCATATTCGATCACACCCACTCTGACGCATGGTTTGACTACCAAGGTGACTTTGAGGTCGATGTCTACGGCAGGGCAACCCTAATCCGAAACTCCATGATACGGGTTAATGAACATCGCTTGATCCCGCATCCCGCAGGTATGGCACTACCTAATGATAGCCTAGAGACGGAACCTACCGATATCTTTCAGGCCTACACTACCACCAATGACGAGGAAGATGATGAAGTACCTCCCCTCGAGGATGACATGGACGAGTCGACAACTTCTGATACGGATGATTCGACAGCTTCCAATATCTCGGAAGGAGCATCAGATCAACACAGAATACTATACCGTGCAGTACTAAGTCAATTCCTAGGAGAACGGGCATTCAGGGAAGAGGTACGTGAAGATCGTGAGAAGGTGCTAAGGGAGTTACTACTAGTGAGCGAGAGAGCGCTTCGAGAAGGAAACTTAATCGCAATCATGTTCCCCTCCTTCGAGCAAGGATACTCTGTACCCTCACCCTTCAACCAAGGCAAGACGTTCTTCGGCAGCTGGATCACCTTCAATATCAGGAATGGCCTCAGGATCCAGGCAACCAGGTTCGCCGAAGAAAGTCACCGTCTTGAGGCATACGACGCTTACCACGATCGAGGACGGGGGAGCTTCCGAACCAAGCTAAACGCTAGGCGTCGTACACTCACATTTGAGTACGGGATGGCAAGACACCTCACCAGAGTACTTCCTACTCCATGGAACTGGAACGTCAATGAATACTACGAATATATCGACCTAGGCATTGACAAGCCGGATCCAGCGTTCACACTCGTATTCCACCCAAGCTTAATGGACTTTATGAGAGCATACAACATTGGTATCCGAATTGTTACCGAAGGACTTATATTTGGAAACGAAGACCACTACACCATGACCAATGTGGATGTATCAAACACAGCCTTCATGTCACCAATCAACGTACAGATGGAATATCCTGACGATGGATTAATCAGTATGGCAAACGACGTAAACGTGCCACACGGTAATAATACCAACGAGTAGAATGATAGGGGAGTGACAACCTAGTATGCATTTAGCATTATTGTAACAGAAAGGACTCCCAATTGCGGAAACCAAATATCTTTTGTTGTCGAGGAACGAATCAGGAACCGTTGTATCTCCAAGACCACTCAACAAATATTGAGCTCATTGTAGGGAATTGTTAAAGTAAACCATTGTAATAGAAGCCTAACACGCTGTATTCTAGTATATCGTCGAAGGGATATACAACGTACTTCCGAGGTAGCGCTGGTGCAGTCGGTCGTAGTCGAGTAACGAGCGGAAAATCCACATCTGCTGACATATATAGAACAAATTGTCATCTACAACAACGCTCTTAGCGTACATTACATATCCGTAATCTAACAAGCGGTATACTAGAGCCCAGATTGTTCTACCACAATTGTAAAATACCCTCCTCTCAGCTGGAGCAAACGTATTTCCTACAATTGCTAACAAACATGTACAATTTTCAAAATTTCCCAGCTCAGAACTCAGAATATTCTACAGTAAATCGTAGAATGAGGGCTGTTCTACACAGTAAAAGGTAGAATATTCAGGACGGTCTGCTAAAATCAGAATGACCTATAAAGTTCCAGAGTGGCACGTGAATACCGGTTCAAAAAACCTAGTGCATGACTGACGTCTCACTAAAGAACCCTGTCTGTTGCATCACTGCTACTGTGTGTACTACTTGACTTGGTCAAGGAGGATCCAGTAGGATCATCAGCTGTCTAGTCTTCAGTTGTTTTCCATTTCTATGGCAACCAGTCGGTACCTTCTCTAACTTGACTATTATATTTTGCATTTTTGTTGATATCTCATTATTGAGTACCTACATGCTTTTTGACTGTTTTGTAAACCTGTTTGTTATTACTGTTTCATTAATGTTTGATATGCTCTAATCATTTTTTCATTTTTCTTTCTCTTCACTAATAATCACTAAGTACGGTTTACGGTACCCATCATAAACTCTTCTGTTTCTGTACGTGTATAAGGAGGATTCTGAAGGTCAACAAAGGTCGACAAAGAAATATACATATTTCGGTCTACAAGAGGCCTACATGAAAAAAAAGGTGGCTTTAGGTAGAAAAACATTCAGTTATCCTAGCATTTTATTCAGGCGCAGTTACTGATTCTCACCTTCGAGCAGTATTTTAAAGTTAGGTCTATACTTATCCAATTAGCTGTGAGACGGGTATCACAATGGAAACGTTGTCCTCCGTTGTGGTTAAGAGTTTTTGAAAATTCTCTTCAGCCATTTGACAAAAAGTGTGTTTTCCTTGTCATACAAATTTAATTAGTTGGTACTAGCTCACACCACTTCTTGTGCTTTGAAGTCTTAAATATAAATGTAAAGTAAAGATAAGTTGCGGTCATCTGCTGTTACTTAGCTGAACATTGAAACATTTTGACAAAGCCTTGTTCAGCCTTTGACCAGTCTTGATCAAAGGGAGAATTAGCACAAACATTTTTACCTCTCGATAAAATTGCGTGAAGCAAAGACATCCGGATGTGACTGCTAGTTAAAGCTGTTTTTGATATTGTAATCAACAAATTCAAACAGCGAAGTAGGATGGAAGGTTCAATGGAAGGGATTTCAGTTAGCACCAGTCCCGTTAGAGCATGTACCAGTCGGGCTTCTCCCTCAAAAGGAACTGGCTGCGAGAGAATATAAGATACTGCGACAGGCAGTATGTGGCAAGCACTGGGATAAGGCAATATTCCTTCTTCGATGACACGTGCACACAAAACACGTCCTTTGGGAAGAGACAATGCGCTAGCCAACTTCAAATCATCAATCTCAATAATCTTACTGCCTTTCAAATCAACTTGGATTACGACTCCTAATGAGGAGTGCAGGTAATCAACATTGGTCTTGACATCAACCATGTGTGCATTGATAAGTTTAGGTGCTCCGACGTGGACTTGAATAAGACGACGAAGTTCTACCAATGACAAAAAGGCATTATATCCCCTATCGATGGATACTCGTGCTTTCCACAAACCGATACGACTGCTTTGTTGCCCTAGTGAAGACTTTGTCAAAGCATTTGAATCATGAATAATTTTTGCATGATCTTTATTCAACACGGTGGTATTCAAGAGGGCTTTCGGCCGTTTGACGTCAGTCTTCACCAACTGCCCCAAACTTTTTTTCTTGTCAGCAAAGTCTCTTGCTCTTGCTTTGACAGTCTGGTGAAAAGTCTCCTCGTTTTCCTTAGCAAGTACTTTAATTCCTTTCCAGACTGGCAAAGGTTGACTGGAATATCCAGCCACGGTTCCCTTCATTGAGAGAGGACTCTTTCTGTTGAGAACACTCCAGTGATAGTAGTCATCGTTGTAAGGGTCTAAACTTTTCAATGGACGAAGCATCAGATGAATAACAAAAATCAAATCCTGGAAGCCCATGAGTTTCGTTGCTGTAATGGGGGTTGTAAGAATTGATTGATTGCCTGTGATATTGCGTGGGTTGGGCAAAGGAAAAACTTCAACCTTCTTTTTAGGGGGGTAATTTACATTCACCCGTGATAATGGCTTCGTAGATTTAGAAAAATTTGGAAAGCATGTATCAACAGGAGACTCGTCTAAGGGTACGGGGACTGATTTCTTATTATGCTCATGATCAGTAGGTAGTTTTTTGTTGCCTGCCCTCATTTCTGTTTGAAACAAAACCTCTTCCTCCAACGAATAATCTTCTTCTTCGCCAAGTAAATCATTAAATAATAAGTTGGAGCGTGGTAAGTGATTGGATTCATCCTGGCTTTGTTTTGTAGCAGAATCAGCTGCCAAAAAATCAGCTGCAAGGCTCATATTGCCAAATTCAGTCGAACCTGCTTCAAACTCAGACATCAAAGATTCCTGTTGACTCACAACTAATGCTGCAGGTGAATGCCTTTGAATACTTGGTAAAACTGAATGGTTCGACGACAATTCTTGCTTAATTAGGGCAAACAAGTTTTCATCTTCTTCTTCATTATTGAATTGAGTATGATCCACAGCGTTGAGGTCAGAGAGGAGGTCATTAAGAAGGGATCCACAGACAGAATCAAGAAGGTCGTCATCGTTAGTGGTTGTTGTTTTTGGGGCCTCCTTAGTCATTCTTCCGTCTTGTTTAACCAGTTTTTACAGTTCCAGCTTTGTGTTCGGTAACAATTAATAGAAAACGCAGGAAAACGAGAGTATTTTTGTCTGAAGGGATACATAAGTAGTGAACGAATAGTGAGCGCTAAAAGCCCATGAATGATACCGGTATCCTCAAAAAGTCCGCCTACTATTGGCAACTGCTGGCAAAGTAAAAATGAGGCAAAATCACTAACAAATCTGAAATATGAAAGCCTTCCAATCGTCGAATTATGAATGTGGAAATATCCTATCTTATGCAGATTTGCATGCTGATTCCGAATATGGTATGAATAGTCGATGATTTTTACTAGAAAAAAAGTTATTCACTATTTACTACTTTTACTGTATAGTGCCCTTCAAAAATAAGCAGATGTTGATGTCAGGGATCGATCGTTGATTGCGACATGGTGCTCCAACTTTGATTGTGCCGTTGTGCCGTCACACCTCCAAAAATAAGCAGATGTTGATGTCAAGGATGGTTTTATGAAGGTTTTCGCAGATTACAGAGGTTGGTGTCAAGCACCATGGTTTGGTTATTAACCGCCGCGCCATGTCATCGCCTAAAACTATCGTGTCATCAATAGTCGCGTGTGAATATGAGAGTACCATAGATACGATTGACTAGAAGCTTCTATCAAGATATTGCAATGGTCGGCTGGTGAATCGCGTTAATCGTTGAGACAACTAAAGTTATGCATAATGATCGCGGCTGCCTATTGTGATGATGGTGAGTATGAGTTACTGCTCTCTCATTCAAAATGTGTCTACATCATCGAATTTATGATTGACAACTCTTCTCTTCATCTCATCTTATCTACTTGTGTTAGGTGTTAGTCATGGTGGAAGTTAAGGAGGTCAGCGTATTCTATAGTTGATATTGGTAGTTTTAGATTGGTAGATGGAGATGGAGACAACCTTACGAACAGCCGAATCTTCAAATAAAGATCAAGTGGGTGATATACTCCAGTTTCATTAACAATAACAATATGATTAACCTACATTATTTGGTATTTAAAAGCTCCTTTCATCAAGATGATATTGGAGACAGTATTTAAAGGCAGCAACGAAGTACCACATTGGGTAACTTCTCTTCGGGAGATATTCATTCGCAAACAACCACACGGTACCAATCAACTGGACAGGACAAAGAAGAATAACGGGGTGGGTTACCCCAAATCGGTGATTACTTTCACCCACAAGGTAAGCCGTGCTGCTTTGTCACTTGAACGCCATTCCCTGAGTTATGCTATTGCAAGATTGCATAACACATTTAAGGATCCAGCTAATAACACTCAACTGCAGCTCAAAAAGTTGAAGCCTGATGAAGATGATGATGACGACGAATACTTCATGGGAGGCACATACAAGATCAGGTACAATCTTAACATTCTCGACAATAGCTATTCCTACTCAATTTCCGACAATACATCCAAAACAGCCAAGTCTAATAAGCAATCTACTGTCAAAAGGAAGGTTCATGTTCCAAGAAGAGTGGCGAAGGCAATTCAATTGTTTCTTGACAATCACGGGTGGAATGGCGGATCACATGAGATGGTTGGTTATACATCCTTGAAAACTATGTTGGACGGTAGAAAAGAAACCTTTCGAGCAACCGATGAATTCCATGGCAGCTCTTGGTATGATTGGTGTATGGTCGAGTGGACTATCGGAGAGGATCAGTGAGCTTATATCCCAGCAAAATTCATGCCTTTGTAAGCTTTGAGGACAAAGTATTGGTAAACTCTATTGACGATTATACAGAGGATGATGTCTTTGCAGTCATTCAATCATCAGTTGAACCTTTACAGATGAGTCAACTTGAAGAAGACTTCATCTCCTTATTTGACCTAGGTTTTGATGCTAAGGTGCACTATCAAGTTGTGCCTATTGAAAACTATTGCATATCCCCTCTATGTGTTTGAGAACTACAATGGCTTCAAGAGAGAACACTTCTGTGCTTTGCCAAGAAGAAAGTGGGCTCGTTATTTCGGCATGTTTGTATAGAATAGTAATACAAAAACAGTAGACATACCTTTCACATACAACTAAAGTAATTTTATGTTATTCTCAACACCACAAATGACACTCATTTTTCACAGGAGATTAGATTCATAGATTGATGGTAATAGAAGATATTCTCCTAGTTCTGACAGAGCGTCGGTCGCGGAGAAGTATACACTTTCTGCCAGCACGTAACGATTCCATACTTAATTCAGAAGTACTTAGTAATACTCCGCTCTTGGTCGAGTGCTTCCAAACACTATACACAACATCCGAGCTACAAACTGTGGAGTTCTAGTTAGCGGAGTAGTCTAGGGTGGACACAATATATGCAGTTCGGATTGCAAATATTGCTTGAATGTATCGATGTGTGACGGTGATATTGAGTTCTCTATCTGCGGCGGCGGCGTCAATTGTATCTAAGTAGTTGTTGTATGTCGTGATGTGATGATGGCAATGTAGATTCATTATTTTGTGATTGTGGCCTATCGTCACCGATGTTGTCAGTAAAAGATATATTATACATACGCGCGGTGTATTTTAGAAACATCGAGTTGTTCAAGTTGTTGTTGTCGAGAGTTGTTGTCGAGAGTTGCTGCCGTCGAGTTGTTAACGCCGAGTCGTTGACTTGCATAGCGGCGGTGAAGGGATATGAACGACGATATCGGCATCATTAGTTGCATTGTAAACAATCGTTCAATAAATAGTGTATCATGATGTTACACCGGTTTTTCAACCCAAGTTGCAAAACCTACGTAGGAACTAGTAGTGTGACTGATATCATAATCCGTGATCACGGTGTATACCATGATTCTAGGGTGTGATTATGAGGGATTTCTCTCGCGAGTTCAGATAAACCATGAAGAACAACTATTACATTCTAGCGGCCGCTGGCCGCTACTCCAAAAGCACGATAGTTGATAATGAACTACGTCGGGTATATCATAAAAATGGTTCATTGTACAATATCCGCCAGAGACAAACTACCTTAGTTACTACACAATCAATGCACACATCAACCTAGTCGAAAATGAGAGAAGATGATACACCGTGCCGTCTACTCCTCTTTGTAAAGGCTATGGGCTATCTGATACATACCTACACGATACTACTTTGTAATTATCTATTGTTGTATCTTATGATGGTGTTTATATACCTCCCATGCTCAAGATAGAGCTACATTGATGACTGCGCTACCTCTCTCATTTATCGAATAATTATGATGATGGATTAACAACTCTGGCATAACAACAAAGATTACATACGAACATCAAGTAGGGATATCATTTCATATCTACTACCGTGATCTAAACATGGGGTTCTCAAAAAGGGGTGAAACGCCAGACAGACGCTCAAACCTCTTCCAAATGCAAGAAACGTCGAGGGGGTTTTTGCCTAATTTTTCATCCTAATTTTTGCAACTGCCATGACGATAGTACACCTTATCGGCGTCCTACTGACAATAAACCCTCCCACCTATAGCCACAAACGTATCCAACAATACTATTGACCCATGCCTCCACCTTGACGGCGCGGCGGCGTGTTCCATGGTCGACGGTATCGCCGATTACTCAGATACACCACTCTACAATTATTAGTGTTGTTGTCAGTTTCGACCTCTACCACATGAATGCTCTTTCTAATGAATACCTTCCTCCCATATCCGTTGATAATACGCTTTAATTGGTTAATGAGACGGGTTTCTAGTGGTTATTGCAATGGATGGGATGGGTTTGGTCTACCCTACACAACTTTTCTACAGAAAGTTTAGATAAAAAAAATTGTGATAGGGTGGATTAGAGAGTATAACTCAAGGATTAACAGGCCAACCAGCTCACATAACATGCCAAGATGTTACGAGTGCCTATTTCCGTCGATGTAGGTCGAAATTGTAACGCCGTAATCCGTCCAATCCTGACTCAGTAGAACGAGCACAATTCTGTCTTTAAGCGGGAGAGACAGTCCATTCAATTAGTAATAATTGGGTTTAGCAGGTGTCTAGAACGGAACGGGGAGCTACCAATAATATATGTTTTCTAATAAGTACTCACCAAAAGAGACGGTAGGAGTTGAGAACAAACTCACCAGTTGCAGGAACATAATACCACACTTTTATTTATTCTATTTACAGTTATCGAAAACAATAGTAAAAAGATTTATTTAATCAAATGCATTATATATATACTAATTAACAACACGTGGCATGAAGTCGTTACCATACATCGTGCCCCATGTGAGAGAGTTGTCTTGCCATTCTTTCAACATATTAATGTGCTCCGATCGCAAGCGATCGCTTGGCACCGCGCATCCCTAGCGTACATAAGAATTCCGTGCAAAAGCATAATATATCCTAATAGAATTCAAGAAGTACCTATCGTAAGCTGAAGTAGACTGTTACGACCCAGTTGTTGAAATATTTTTCACCTTGTTGTTTTTTAGTGGTAATTATTTCAAGTCAGATGACTTAAATTAACGGCAGACTTTTGCGTGCTTTTTTTTGCTTTGATGTCATGGTGGATATGCCTCAAAAAGGCGAGTAACGTTGCTGTCCACCTGTTTCTGGCATCCTCTCTTCTTTTTGACCCTTTCACTTCTCTATACTAGGTATTTCTGTTTGGGTGTCAATACAAGTGACAAACATCTTCTTGAATACCCTACACAACATCATCTTCTTCATCGAAAATTTGCACTTTATCCTCTGAGTTGTTACAACCTGACGTCCACTTTCCATACCCATATCTACGAGCTAGCTGGATCACCCCCCCCTCATTTGCACACTCATCAATTGGTAGGGCATCATTCGGATATGCTCCAAATATCCTTCCATTGGATCCAACTCTAGTCATGACCGATTGAAACATTTTAGATGCATCATATCCACTATTACTTCCTCTACTTGAGGATGATAATGTGGACACATTATCATCTCTTCCAACTTTTCTCCTCGATGCGGCCCTTTGATTGATACTGTTACAATGATTATCCTTCTTGATTTGCACCAATAAAGACTGTTCAGCTTCATGACTTTCCCATGCCGCTGCTAATATTGCATCACGTTCAACCTCTGCCCTTATACTTATTCTTGATTCCTCAGTTTGCTTGCGGTTTGTATCAGTATTTTTTGTAGCAAACGCCATAACTACCCAATCTTCAATCCCTTCACGCTTAGGATGCCGTTGTTGCTTTTGATTGCAAGGTTCGGCATTGGCATAACATTGCTCACCCCCGTCTTCATTTAATGCTTTGTCATCTGAGAATGCCACTAAATCACCATCCACGCCAACTTCTCCATCCAAGTTCACTGGACTAATAATATCATTGCTATCTACAATCTCCCCCATGAATATTCTAGGTTTCTTTTCTATACGATAATCATGCCCCAATCCATATTTCATTCGAAAGGCTACACTTAGATATCGATATTTTACTTCCGATAACTTTCCCGATGAACCACTTTTGATTGTTTTGTATAACTGTCTCAGCTTGGCCGTGGCATCCATATCTGCCAGCTTTTGTCGCTCCGACTTCGCCTTTGCTTGTGAATTCTTACCTGAAGAAGTACCAAATAGTTTAGATGTGAATCCCATTTTTATCTTTTTACGAGAAGGACCATACTTTAATTCCATCTGTCGTTGACATTCCCTTTCGTATAATATCGTGGGGTTGTATATATGTAACTTAAACAACATTGTTGATACAGTTTTATACATGAGAGGTGTGTAGACATAGATCCATTGAACTGTTAGTAATGTGAAGGTTACTAAAATGTGTCCTCTAGGACCACGCTTTACTAACAATCTATAGTATGCATTTGTTGGTGTTGACGTTATTGGCATACTTGATATTCTTTGAAGTCGAGAATAATAATTGGTAGCATCAGATTGTTCTGTAGCTTTTGTTGCTGCATCAGAATTAATATTTTCCTCGCGTTCCTTATTACCGGTATCTTCTCCATCTTCTACTCGTTCTTCTGTAATATCACCAGGCTCCTCTTCATTTTCATCTTCTACCTCCTCGCTCTGTTTATACTCTTCTTCCACTTTTTCCTCGATTTCACTCTCCTCGTCATCTACGTCTCTCTTTGCACCAGCAATCAAACTGTGAACAATTTCATCTAATAAATCATTATTATCTCCTCCTCCTCGAGGTGTATGAATTATTGGAGAATTGCAATTGTTACTGTTGGTTGAAGGGGGAGTGCTGTCTGTTAGTTCTAAATTATTTGAATTTGTAAGATATTTTGATGATGTTGACGATGAACCAGAAGGTATAGTTAATGTAGACTTATTCTTATAATTCTCAATTGGTGAACTTACTGTTTTATTCGATTGATCTAAGCTGCTGCTGGGTATTATTTGTGGTGGCATTTGTTGCTGTGGTAAGAGTTGTAATGAAGTGTAGATGATGATGTAGAGTTGCATTATTATGGAAGTTGTTCTATAAGCGAAGGGTTAGTTTCTGGTAATCATTACATGGTTCCTAAGGGTTTTATGGGTTTATTAGTTACCATCGTAGACCGAAAGCATGGGAATGTGAATACTCTGAAAGTGTCTGTCAAAAATTCGACTGTGAAAATGACCACCTAGGATACCGTATCCTTCTCTCTCAAAATGGCTAAGTCTGAAAAAAAGCAAGTTTGAGTGCAAAAGACAAACTTTGACCTTGGCATACCACATCAGTAATGATATCTAATACCTAATATT
>Ga0214479_100540_pt1 | contig 21570 bp, 19 predicted proteins | sample M1_20Mar14CPVII9_5_FD_165054 | JGI IMG/M metagenome (GOLD analysis project Ga0214479, IMG submission 165054) | Marine eukaryotic communities from Monterey Bay, California, United States - M1_20Mar14CPVII9sort6BwellE14 | ecosystem: Environmental > Aquatic > Marine > Unclassified | place: USA...
TTCTCCCCAGGCTCCATCTTCTCCCCAGGCTTCTCAGCTTACTGCTAATACTTGGGCTATCAATTATCAAAATGATGCCGCAGTTGACTTTACAGCAAGTTCAACTAACAACGAAGTCACCCTGTCATATGACATTGGCGCTGGGAAGACCCCAACATTGAACTTGTACGCTAGTCCTGATTGTAGTGCCGAAACTGCCATCGATGTTGCAGGTTTGGCAACTACATCATTTTCAACAACTTCTGGCGACTCCTTAGATACTATTGCCGTCGGAATTGATATTGATAAGACAAAGATTGTGGGTAGCAACATTTGGGATGCTACTGACTCTTCTCTTGAGTTTTGCCTTGCCGTGACACTAGAGTCTGATGGAATGGTCATCACGGAAGAGTAAGTAGTTCCTGATATTATTATGTTGTTGTATGTGAGCTCTTCTCTTCTTCCTTTCTAACCTTCCTTTCATCATATCTTTCTCTAAATCCAATACGCCACAGCTTGCAAACCTTCGACATTGCCTTCAACTTTGATGTTGCCTTCTCTGCTGATACCTTTGCTGCTACTGCAGACAGCGCAGCTGCTGCTACCACTGCTATGGCCAATGTTAACGACTACATCTCGGCATGTAAATGCGACGGCACAACCTGTAATATTAATGCTCTTGGCCCAGACGATCTTCTTCAAGTGTGCATCAAGTCCTCGAGCAGTGAAGTGGTTGTATCTCAAGTAACAGAACTTGACCTAGCCCAATCAACAGGTGGCTCCATGGCTGTTGTTGATGGTGGTACTATTGGAAATGCAGCTCTATCAGAGATGACTAGTAATAGTGTCAAAACTGTCGTGCCTGCAAAGTTCTTTACATCCACGGATGCCATTAGCGTCTCTGGTAACGTACTTGTTGCATTCGCCGGCCGCCGTCAACTTGTTGCCTTTGGATACAACGATGCCGATGGCCGTATGATGCTTGACTCACCCTTCGACAGCAACAATCCCGAAGGTCTCGCCGCCAAGGATTCTGCCCACCATATCCATCTGACTGTTGATCCTCCCTCTCAAGAGGTTGAAGGAAGCTTCGACTTTGAGGTTGGTGTGGAAATGGCCACTGATGAATCCAAGAAGTTTAACGCCGCTGCCACTCTTGGTATTACCAAGGTCCTTGTCGGAGCCGTTCTTTCTTTCGCCTACCTCTGGTAGAATATGAAGAAGATTAGTCCTACGATACTCCCTGTTAGTGCCTCGACCTCTCAAGATATATTACTGTTCGAGAATAAGAGTATCGTTTGTTTTGAATTACATGTTGTTATTTGATTGGATGGATTAGACAGACCCCTGAACCTTGTGTCGTAGAATAGAATATAACGTAAAAGGAAATGGGTCTCATTGCTTGTCTTCACCTCCCAAAATAACTTGTTTGTTGTACTACCCATCTACTTCTTTTCTATTAAGTCCAATGTCCAAGTATAGAATATCTAATCGTTCTATAATGAGTTTAATATAACTTATTCACTTGTTTGTTGCATATCATTATCCAATACTACCCGTCTACTTCTTCTATTAAGTCCAAGTATAGAATATCTAATCGTTCTATAATGAGTTTAAACTTGGTTCGGTACTAATAATGATATCATACCATCACACCACTATTCAAATGAGCGGTTAAATTTGAATATAATCATACTACATCAATATTTGAGCTAATATTGGAGCAATCTCGATATCTAAAAGATTTCACTACTAACTACCACTTTATCTCTAATAAGTTTATATATCTTACTTGATACTAGCATTGATATCTTACTATGACACTACTGTTTTTCAAAGAGCGTTAAACAGATTGTTTGTTGAATCAAATATGATTGGTATAAAAAGTCATATATGATATGAAGTGCTCGATACTTGTATTGCAAACATCATCAACTTCCTATTTTTGTTAGCAATTTTGTACCAAGAGATGGGTGAGTTAGTGGCTTTTTTTGCACCGATAATTTGCCGTCATGAGTTGCTATCTCTACCTCCACCGAACGTAATAAAGGAATAGACGCCATCGGTATGTGCTAATTCTTTCACCGCTTGTGGTTGAAGGAAGAGTCATGTCTGCCTTCCAATGATTAAACGCCCACGACGTTATCATTGATACCTTTGTAGATGTAATAGTCTTAGAGAGAGGAGGAGAAAGAGTATACATCATGTGTCAACGAGTGATGAGCACATCATATGTACTATATTTAAACTTAATCTTACCTTGAAGAAGCCAGGTAAACTATTGCTCTTTCGTGTAAAGGGTGTGCCATTTGACAGGAGCTGCCTAACACTTGATGGTGTAGTTGTGCTTTCTTTATCATGTAATACGACCAGCGAGTAATTCCCGGCATCTTCATCATTTGTGTCTTCTACACGACCTCGTAGATTGATTGCCATTAAGGTCAAGTCTGCATTTGTTGCCTGGCTAAATGAGCTAGTCAATATATCATTAGTACTGATAAAGCCTTCCTCATTGTTATAAGTAGCCTTCAACTCCTTGACTTTGTCCTGATCGATGTATCGCGCTTCCAAAGTTGCTTTCGGCCCACTTAACATACTTTTAATGCAACATAGCATGAAGGAGAAGGACTGAAGATATGATCCTTCCTTCTTTCCAATTGCCTCAATACTCTTGGGAATGAAGTCGTGCTTTCGAGTAGCAGATAGCTCTTCCACGTATCCAGAGCTCAACATACTCATTATCTTGTAATAAGTATGTCCGTCCGCTATTGAATGAGTGATAGACACCACGAGTGCTACCTTCCCATCTGCCACCTTTGTCAATGTGAATTTTGACACTCGTAGGTCTTCTTTACCCACGAGCTTGTACCCAGGCCCAACTACAAGTTTGGACTTATGAAGGGTGTCAACAATTGTTTCGTAGGGTGTTTCAGTGCTTATACTAGACAAGTTGTTGTCGGTGTCATCACAAATAAGTGCATCTACGTCTGCTTCTGACAATGGTTGTGGAATCTTTAGAAGAACATTCTTATGTATCTTCTTATTTCGAACCAAACGTCCGACTAACCAAGGATTTGCCTTGCATATTGTTGTCAATCTATCCTTTAGCCAGCGCTTTGACTCCTCCAAGTTTGCATCGCCCTTGAATAGTGATATGGTAGATATCGCAGGCTCTGACAGGAAGAACATCAAAGATGATTCTGTGTCAAGCAGCGGTTGGTACGTAATGTTTGTTTTGTCATTATTACTTGGTATGATCTTTGACATGGTGTATTCGTGACCGGTCTACTCTAGATCTCAGGTTGACTGACGACGTCAAAGTTTCAGTAGTAGTAATAACATCCTCAACGAGTTGTGCGCTGATACATGGTACTTGTCAGGATTATCTCATAGTCATCACCTAGTACCTGATCCCTTTTTCTAGTACCTGACGACTGCGAGGGAAGAAAGTATCCGTTGCTAGCTACATTTCCTCTGTGGGAGTTGAGAGGGCAGTCTTATATTGGATGTTTCAGAGCCAATTATTCTTGTGACTCGAATGATGCACTACTAATGACCATACCGTTCCAAAGATCAATAAGCACCTGTTACCAAGTCGTTTGTTGATCGATATGATATAATGCAACACAATAAAAAAGATACCCTCACCTTTTCTTATTCATCCTTATTCATCAGATAGAGATGACTACTCATGGGCCTTGCAAGTGCATGTCATTAGCCAGGAAACATTGAACTGGAAATCTTTTCACCTAGTGGAGCCTCCAACATGCGAGTCTTGAGAGAGATATCCTTCCCTCCATATAAAATACCCAATTTACCAGCACTTGGTCGGAAGACAACTGCAACAGGAAAGGCAACTTCCTTTGGGTGGTACGGGATTGGTAAGTGCAATTCTAGTGGGGACGTATTCTAAGAGCCAATAGGTGACCGGTATAGGGCCTAAGTGGAGATGCAATCCAAGGTGCTAATCTGTGCTAATGTTGAGAATCACGTACGATGGTCACGGGGCCAATGCAATCCAAGTCAAAGGCCAACTCTGATATTCTATCTCAACCATCCTAAGGGTCAGGGACAATATCCATATGGAGTAATTTATTTAGTGAGTACATGTATGCGTATCATATACTCATCCCCCAAACTTTACCCGTCTTGATATAGAGAAGATGCGCAGCACGTACTGCTGTGCCAGTTCATGTCTTAGCTTAGTTGAGTTTATGTTTGTTCTAATCTAGAGAAGTGATCTCGTTCGGTATATAGTTCCCTGCCTTTCAAATTGCTCTATCTCAACTGAATTTGAATCATTTCCCAAAAGGATTGAAAGGAAAACCCCTTTGAGGATCCACCTCGTCCATCAACCTATTAAATTCTGCACTTCCCTGAGCATTGGCTAAATCAGGATCACTTCGAACTGTAGCATAATTATCAAATCCATAATCAAATGCCTTCTTCAAATTCGCTACTGCCTCGCCAACATTACCCAATGATGCATACGCACATGCCATATTATAATGTGCTGCCTGATATTCAAATTCATCCAGTGTCTGCGTATACTCAGCTTCGGTACCTCCTTTCGAACCACCGACGGGAGATGGACCGGGTACATTTGCTCTACGGACAATATCTGAACGTGTCCCTGGTAATTTCATTGCTTGTTTGAATGCTGTATTGTTGTTACGATGTATAGGATACCATAATATTTTGTTGAACATTATTGTGTCAATTGTTTGTTTTGTTTGCATGTTTAGCCCATATATTGCAAAGATTCAGTAAAAGAATAGATGAATGTGAGCATGGTTTGAGTAATACACCTCAGTGCATACTTCTAACAATACAACATACAAACATACACACAACATACACATACCATTCAAAGCATCCTCGTGTCTACCATCCTGCATCAATCTTAATCCCATAATCTCACCCTCTCTAAAAGTTTGTGGTTTTCTCGGTACTGCTGATGATTGTTCTCCTCCTCCATCACTTGATACTGATGCTGTAGATAAAGCTGACTGTATTCTTCTTCTTTGCAAATTATTTTGTTGTGGTTGTGAAATTTGTATAGACGGTATTGTTGTGAATGATTTTGTGCATGATATTATAGCAAACAATATAATGGAGAATAGGGACAGTGATCTGATGTATTGATAGCTCATATTGTGTGTTAATTGCCGTCGTCAACTTGCACTTGCACACTGGAAATTGAGTTTTTGAGAATTGAGTGGACCTATGTGTCCGAGGTTCCACGAAGAAGTAAAAATTGGACACAAATACTTCACTCCTCCCTCAATACGATAGCGCGGCGTTGACGGCGATATCTCCCCTATTAATGAACCAAAGATGAGACCGACTAAGGCAATAGTATCAGCGGCAGCAACAATATGTTGTGCAGTTTCCACAACCTCAGGATTTCAAGCGGTACCATACATTCACAGAACTGCAATATCCCTCCACAGTCAACAAAATGCCGATAATAATAATGGCGTTGGAATTGATGCCAACATCAACAATAACAATGAAGAAGGTCCACTGGGAGATGATATAACCAATGAATCACCAAGATCATTATCATCCAATCGTTCATTCTTAGGTATACGTCGTGAAAGTGGTGTAATGCGACGTATGTTGGAACAACAAAAGTTAGTTGAAGAAAGTAGTAGTAGAAAAAGTAGTAGTACAGCATTAATGAGTAGTCCCACGGCATTAATGCCAGATGGTGGATTAAGTCCATGTGTTATTAAAGTTTTAGGTGTTGGTGGTGGGGGTAGTAATGCGGTACGTTCGTTTGTATGTTTTATTAAATGTTGAAATCTATTTTTTATGTGTGTTATTTTGCTGGGGGGATAGTTTTGCAATATATATCTCTACCTGTTAGTAGTGTCTTTGTTTGGCAATTTAGAATTCAGCTATAGTTGAAGGACGTGGGTGTGCTTTATATCGTCATATGTCGGATTTCATTTATTTGTTACTCACTTACTATACTCATCAAAACTCTCAGGTTGATCGAATGCTTGACACTCGTATAGGAGGTGTAGAATTCTGGGCAATCAATACAGATGCACAAGCATTAGGTCGGTCAAAGGCCAAGGGTGCCTCCATCCTTAACATTGGTTCATCCGTAACACGTGGATTAGGCGCGGGAGGTGATCCTGAAATGGGACGATTAGCCGCTGAAGAATCACGTGAGGAAATTATGGCCATGGTTAGTGGTGCTGATCTTTGTTTCATTACTAGTGGTATGGGAGGAGGTACCGGAAGTGGCGCAGCTCCAGTAGTAGCCGAGGTTAGTAAGGAAAGTGGTGCATTAACTGTTGCTATTGTTACCAAGCCATTTGGATTCGAGGGGAAGAGACGAATGAGACAGGCTACTGAGGCTATTGATAGGTTACGGCAGTATGTTGATACTATCATTCTTGTTTCGAATAATAAATTGTTGGATATCATTCCAGAGAATACACCATTGGAGGCATCATTTCGTGTTGCAGATGATATTTTGAGACAGGGTGTTGTGGGTATTTCAGAGATTATTGTCCGACCTGGATTGATTAATGTTGATTTTGCCGATGTAAGGAGTGTTATGCAAGATGCTGGAACGGCATTAATGGGAATTGGAACGGGTTCAGGCAAGACATCTGCTGAGGATGCAGCTGTTGCGGCAATTTCAAGTCCATTGCTCGATGCACCCGTTGATGAGGCTACTGGCGTTGTCTTTAATATCATCGGTGGAGAGAGTTTATCATTACAAGAAGTTGACAGAGCTGCCAAAGTCATTTACAATAATGTTCATGAGGATGCGAATGTGATCTTTGGTGCATTAGTTGATGATGAGATTACTGATGGAACTGTTTCAATAACGGTATTGGCAACAGGTTTTTATGAAGATGATGAAAGGGGTGATAATGATAGTGGATCGGGAGTTCCAGATTTTCTTCGGTAATAGATGACTGAGAGACTGAGTATAGTGAAGGTAGATTATGGTGCTAATGAGATCTAATGGTAATGCGGATAGAGGGTAATAGAGTGTAAAATTGGGGGTATTGTTGGCTGACCTGAGATATATATGACATTTTCTAGTAGTTTCGTCATGGTTCAAAAGTCAGTCTACACAGGGGAATGTAATTTCTTTAAGAGTATAAATAATTAACTTTCTGCTAATAGTTCAATGGATTGGATGACAAGTTATTGTCATCATCGCACTTCTCGATCTCGCGGTCGGTATCCTACTTGATGTAAATCTTATGGTCTTGATCTTGGGGGATGAAATCTAAAGTATCTTTGTAGTAGGCAGGGTACTGGTAGTTACCATATCTCTAGAGTCAACTATCAACAACATACCGTCATACAGTTCGTTGGCTAATATCTCATTGCAGTGGAGGATAATCTTATTTATCTCGGGAAAGGTTTCTCTGTTGGGTTCTGCAAACTGCTAACATATGCGGGGTGAAATGATGAAGCAAAAGAAGTCTTCCATGTCCATGAAGCGACGGAATCATCGGTCGAGGTCGGCAAGTAGTGTTGTATCAACTACTCATATCAAGTCAGGTAGATGGACAGATGAAGAGCGGAAAGTATTCATAAAGGGTCTAAAACAATTGTAAGTATTGCAGTTGATGCTGGTGCTTACTTGTATGCTTCTCTCTTTTGATATGTGCACATGATATGAATATGAAGATGTTTCTTACAACTCACAACAACATACGCTCTATCTGCACAGTGGAAGAGGGAAGTGGAAGGAGATAGCAACCCTCATACCTACAAGATCTACTATCCAAGTAAAAACACATGCTCAGATGGTTATGAAGCGTCAAGAGATGGGGGAAGATATCTTCTCGGAGTTCGAACATGAATTTCAATTGGAATCGTCAAAGATAATAAATGATACAGATACTTTATCGCAACAAGATGAACGAGCTGCACATATCTTGTATCAACTGAGGGCAGTGAGTGTATTCTAAAGAAAAGTTATCATGTATACTATACAGGGGAGTCTCATAAGCAGCCTCTGACGTATAGTTGTAAAGTAAAAGAGATATAATAGTGTACAGAAATAGTAAATAGTGTAGATATAGTATCTTAGTATCTTAGAACGTTATACAATTCAGTTTCCAATTTCAATCGGCAAACATATTCAGTTATCATTTTCAAGCAGCAAACATTTCAAACATATTATACCGAAGGCCATCCAACCATTTACTTCCTAGCTGCCCTCAAGTACTTTGATGTAGTAATTACAGCCGATTCTTCATCATTGCCGTCCCAGCTAACGCAACGTTTGACACCAAAGACTCCTTCCCGTTGGCCACACAACATACATCTGTTTTCAGTTCCCTCGTACTCGGCTTTACAATCATTGTTATGTTCACATGGCAACCCACACATCTCGTATCCTCGCGACTCGGGTGCAATGTTTTTGGGAACACAAGTCTTGTGATCTCGTCCTTCCAATAATCTACAGCGACCGCATTCAATGTATCCACCATTGAAACAGTCATTATTATTATCACAACGGAGACCACATTTATTACCAATCTCTTCGTTCTCTTTCAAAAAGCTCAAAGACGATGTCGATTCATTGTCCTCCTCCTCGGTAACAGACAACTCCTCGATAGTAGATTCCTCTTTACCCTCTTGTTTAGTGCATCTCCCATTATTACACTCCATACATTGATTCTCAGTCCCTGAATACTCTGATCGACAATCAAGTCTATTCTCACATGTATGGCCACACATTTCGAGACCCTTACCGCCTCTATTCTCCTTCTCCCAACTCTCCTTCACACAGTGATTTTCTTTGCACTGGTTACATGGGTCGAATCCACCTTGAGGACAATCATCATTGTGATCACATTATTCACCACAAAACCCTGAACTCTCTTCAATAAAGTCAGTCAACGAATCTACTGTGTCAGTAGTAGATGCTACATCATCTTCACTTGTAGAGGGGGGAACACAAATCCCAATATCACTATCACATTCCATACATTCATTCCTAGTCCCTTCATACTCACTTTGGCAATCACTCTTATGACTACAAGATCTACCACACATCTCATAACCTCCGTCTCCAGGTTTCCATCCCTCTGGAATACAAAACCCACTGGTACAAGTGCCACATTTGACGTATCCTCCTTTATGACAGTCGTTGTCATCGCTGCAACGAGTTCCACATCCGGCAGGGATACTCTCTTCAATGAAGCTCATGATGGATGATTGATTGGCAGTAGTATAGGAGACTGATGATACAGATAGAACGATGGTAAGGGCGGTGTAATAAGTCTTCATGATTAGATTGCTTTGCAGTTGTTATTGACGTATTGTTTTGCTTTTGCTTTGTTGTTGTTGTTTTTTTTATGAGACTGATATTGTCGAAGATGAAACATAGCACAAGATGTTCCCCCAACCGAAACCGCTGAGGGGTGTGATATAACATGTTGACAAGATGTCAATGTACCCATGCTAATCGAACCACGTGCTCAAGAAGCACTCTCTTTGCTATTACTGACAAAAAGCATTGCTAGAAGTTGTGTAGTGATCGGAGTATAAAAGCAAACCATGATCTCCTAAGATACACTTCATTAAAACAGCATACCTATTGATCCAAGATATATCATAGCCATTCTAAACAGAAAGTGGATTCTTTTGAATAAGCTACATATATCACATCTTGCTCTAGTACTGATTTTGCAAAGGATACCATCAAGCTAGTAGGACTCTATCATGTCATTTTTTTTATGACACAATCCTTCCTCTGACCGTCAACAATTGACCATGTTGTCTTTAGTAGGCTTCCTCCTCGTCGTCCAATACATTATCACTGATGTATTTGCCTTTGCCTCCACTTCATTCGGTAGCAGCAGTACATCCTTTGGTATCCTTCAGCGAACATCTCCTACACAACAACAATATCTTTCTTCCCCTCTTCAACTTGCAAGGGGAGGTGGAGAGAATGGTGATGATAATCTACGAACAGTCCTAGTAACGGGGGGTACAGGATATATTGGTTCACATACATGTCTCGAATTACTAAATACAAATCGATACCGAGTAGTAGTGATTGATAACCTTATAAATTCAGCTGAGGAAAGTTTGAATCGAGTTACAAAACTACTAACAGATGCAAAAGATAGTAGTTTAAGTTCATCGGATATTAAAGATAGATTACATTTTCGTAATTGTGATATACGAGATGAAGAAGGGATACAGTCTGTATTAAATGAATTCCCATCCATTGAAAGTTGTATCCATTTTGCTGGATTAAAAGCAGTGGGTGAATCGGTAGCCAAACCATTAGATTATTATGGAGTGAATATTGGTGGCACTACAACCTTATTGCAATGTTTGCAAAAGTCAAAAGTACCACATTTCGTTTTCTCAAGCTCTGCAACTGTATATGGTGAGCCTGAGATGCTGCCTTTAACTGAAGAGGCAAGATTAGGACCCGTTACGAATCCATATGGACGTACAAAGTTATTCATTGAAGAGATATTACGAGATTTGTATGCTAGTCAACCTGAGCTTTGGAACATATTGATTTTAAGATACTTTAATCCTATTGGTGCACATCCGAGTGGATTGATGGGAGAAGATCCGCAGGTGTGTATGTATTTGTTATGAGCATGTGTGTTCTTTTTGTTTTGTTTCTGCTTTCTTGAGAATAACGCTAACTTATGAATGCATCTTGTATTGGTTCTCATTTCAAAAACAATGTATAGGGTATACCAAATAATCTCATGCCTTTTATTGCACAAGTTTGTGTTGGTAGACGGGAGAAATTAAGTATCTTTGGTGGTAAGTTGATCCTTAGCGTTTGCCTTATTGCATGTGAGCATCAATATCCCATCCTGTTCTCATCATTCAATCAAACATAAACTCCATAGATGATTATGATACACCCGATGGTACAGGAGTGAGAGATTACATCCATGTAGTTGACCTAGCAAAGGGTCATGTTGCCGCACTTGATAAACTATACGCCGATAGTGTAGGATGTGAGGCAGTTAATTTAGGCACAGGAAAGGGGGTATCCGTCTTGGAGCTTGTCGATGGTATGGGAGAAGCAACTGGCAAGCCTGTACCATATGAAATCTCAAACCGTAGGCCCGGTGATGTGGCAGAGTTGTATGCTGATCCCAAGAAAGCAGGAGAAATGTTAAATTGGAGTGCTGAGTTGGGTACACAGGAGATGTGTGAGGATACCTGGAGGTGGCAATCAACTAATCCAATGGGATATAAGGTTGCAGAAGAGGAGGAGGTTGTAACTGAGAATTAGCCGTCATGGGCGGCTAGCGACAATGGTAGTACGGCCTGCTTCCAGATTCTGCTTCTATCTTGGTCTTGTTGGACAATTAACGATAAGATACCGGATTTTCAGCACTTTGGTAAGATTGATTCGATCGAGGCCGTTGTTCTGGATTGAATAGGAATACTCTTCTCAGGTGAGGTCAGTCGTTTGTTAATATCGGCAGCTCAAACTAATCTCATAATTTCAAAACCTGGCAACTATAAACATATTCTTATTGGTCGAATCCTTATCAACTGAACATGAAACTCTTCCTAGCTATTGTTACTAACGCTGCCGTTCTTTCACTCAGCAATGCCCAATCCAACCAGGCTCGTACTCTTCAAGCTCGCCAGGGAGGACGTTTGCAGAAGTTGAAAGACAAGAAGTGCCCAGGCTTCCTTGAGACTTTTACTTGTCCTGCAAACTTAGATGCCATCGACTGTACCCTTGAACGCCCTGCTCGTCCTGCAGACGAGGGAGAGTTGGTATTCGATGATGAGATGATGAACGAGTTCAAGGAGAAGAGGGAAGAGTTCAAGGAGAAGCTAATGGAATGTGTATGCTGTGATGTAGTTAGTATCGAAGATATTCTGGCATCGAAAGGAGATCGTCCTTCGGGCGGAGGAGGCTTTGGTGGAGGTCGACCTGGTAAAGGTGATATAGATATCCAAGCTGTACTAGACGAGAAGTGCACTGATTTTCTCGATGAGGGAGGATGTGCCAATGTAGAAGGACAGGTAGAAGATGAGATTACATGTGAGCGTTTTGATTCTCTGGCTGCTGGGAATACCCGAGGTGGTCGAGGTGGACGTAAGGGAGTTCTGCTTTACTGTGGCTGTGGTTGCCGTGATTGAGATGAATGAAATGTATGATATGCACTACGCTCCTACTGCCATTGATTTGAGACTGAGTTGAACTAATAACAAATAGTTGATTTTGTATTGCGGCACACATGGATCTTTTCCAAAGATCGCCTTCTTATTTGGTTACACTACCAAAACTAGCTTGTCAATTCGTTATGAAAGAGGTGTTCATATAGACTTCACAGCTTTCCCCATATTATTGTGAAGCCACACCTTTCGTATACCTATTATCACATACACCGTCTTGGCATTACTCCATTGTGACAGTTGGTGAGACTCCCGGCCCTGCAGCAGCCTGGGAAGTTCCCACATCTTCCATCATCATGTCCTTACCTTCAACTGAAACATCATCTTCTTCTTCCTCTTCCTCATATTCTACTGCGTCATCGGTATCACCGGCATCATCGTCGCCCATTTCATCATCCAAAGTCATACCAGCCGCCTTGCCGTTGGCCTCCTCCAACATACTCGCTCCATCTTGAAGGGCAGCTGAACTATTATTATTACCCTCCTCTTCCGTCTTCTGTTCTGTACCTTCCTCCTTATCACCCCACTGTACTGGAAATCGTGTAACACGTGGCTTATCTGCTAATACCACCCTCCTGACTTTATTCATATCCAATGGCTTTGGTGGACCAACCTCCTCATCATACGGCTCCGTATATTCATTATTGACATAATAACCAACTCTAACAAACTCCTTCTCACGGTAGGAACATGTAACTAATACAACAGTAACACCTAAAATATCATCTTGTGGAATTTGACTTATATCGGGGGCATCAGCTTGTAAAACAAACTTATTAATACCGACAGGAATTGGTCCTACTAATATTTCATCAAGTACTTGATCATTCGATGTATCCTCTGCTGATCCTACGTATAATACCTTCCATTCTAAATCATCTTGTAATGGTTGGAGACATTCGAATGTGATTTCAAATGAGAAGGGTGATTGGAATTGAGCTGGATTGTCCAGTACAGCCTGTGTTTTGTTTGGTTTTGGGGTTTTAGTTATTATTGTTTTGAATTGGTTTGGTTTGGTTTGGTTTGGTTTTGTAGTTTTATGTTTTTGTTATAATTAATTGATATTGAGTTTAAAGAGAGCATGAAAAGGTTAGTGTATAATATATAATATGACTTGAGACAGAGATAAAGTACATACACATCATAAAACAAGGTGCACCAAACATATGAAAAAATATTCCCAATGATTTTGCAAAATGATATCAATATCGACTGATTTATATCCCTTATACATCCGTATCATTAACTAAAAATCTCAGTGTGTGGCGTACCATGTGTATTACCATCACCATCAATACCTTTATAAACAATATCTCCAAGACGGTGCACCATCACAAAAAAAATGATTTTGCAGCATTGGACATATCATATGTCATAAATAATATATTATAGTACCATATTAACAACATTTACTAAAGCCATAATTGCAGTAAGTCAAGTTTATATAAGATAAGATGTGGTGTTGACTATGGTGTATTGTGGTATAGTTGCAATACTTTGGTGAATTGCAAAGATGGTGTATGTGAAAATTTGTGTTATGTATTTTCTTCTGATTTTGTTGATAGCGATAGGCGGCCGGCGCAATTTTCCAACTATATAGGTGTGATAATTATGATTGTGTCAATGCTATCAACAAGGTATAATTCTCTTTCGCTGAGGTGATATGATTTTGTTTCCTTGATGGTGCAATCTGCAATAGTAAGAAGTGAAAGCAGTTTTCACCTTAGGTAGAAAACTCCTTAATTTCATCGAGTGGCAATGTAACAAAGAAATATGTTTCGTGGAATAATGAGTTGTAACACTTGTTACGACAGCTGGAACAGATTGCACACGACACCACAAACAAAAAATTGAAGTTGCCACCACAACTCCGACTTGCAATCTAAAGATATCAAATAGATACGAGAGAGGATGTTTGGTTGTATTATATAGTTGTGTTATTCGTTTGTTATATCAGTAGTGTGCACAGATAGAAGAGACTGCAATTTTGCAGATCATTCGATTGAAAATTGAACGAGAAGAACACTAAACGTCAAAAGATATAATCAAAGATTATGATGATGGCCTATCCAAATAGTACTGCAATCTTTGCTTGGATGATACTCCTCATTGCAATCTTACCCTCTACAATATCATCGTTTTCGTGGCCATCACCAAAGACAAAGATAGCAACAACTTCAACTCATCATAGATCAGATGCCAGCATCTTGAAGTATCAAACACAGAATGGTACCGATTGGACTAAAGGGGATTGGTTGAGCAGCCAGGCTACTGCAACTTTGGATGTTGATATCGAGACAGAAGAGAAGAATATCATTCAACAGGAGTTACTAGAAGGATACCTTGCACATCAAATCTTAATGAAATCCATGAGTATGAGTGATGATGATGAGCTAAGTCTCGAACAACATGAGGAGCATGAACTGATATCTTCCGAGCTCATTACTGATGTTTCGGATGATATTGCCTCAACCCCCATACTAAGTGATGTATGGAAGGCACGTCTCCTACTACTTCTATCAGCTGCATTATACGGCACAAATTTTACTTTCGTGAAAGCCTTAGATGAAAGTATGTCTGTCGGTATTTCGTCTACACTCCGCTTTGGCTTTGCAGCTGTTGCTATGCTACCGTGGTTGATAGCCCCTATCAGTGATGAACTAAAGCTAATGGCACAAGTAGAAGGCAATGAAGAGCCGACTAAGTTGAGTGTTGCACTTGCGGGTATGGAAATTGGTGTTTTAAACTCTGTGGGTTATATTTCTCAGGCTATCGGGTTAAAGACTACAACTGCAAGTAAGTCAGCCTTCATATGCTCAATGGCTGTCGTGATTGTGCCTATATTAGATTATATATGGGGTAAACCGCTACTGAGACGACAGGTTATTGGGGCCGTGCTTGCAGCAATGGGAGTGTACGCATTGGAAATGGGAGGCACGGAGACCTTGAACAGTGGAGACGTGATGAGCTTGATGCAACCTCTAATGTTTGGTTTGGGTTTCTGGAGAATGGAGGCTGCAATGGAGAAGTATCCAACAGAGGCAGGACGTTTGGCAGCGTCTCAGCTGTTAGCAGTCTTTCTTGTCTCTGCTTCGTATCTAACTTGCTGGTCTCCTGTATCTGGCTTCTCAGTCTCAGATGCATGTAATGCACTACCAAGTATAACAGAAGTGATGACATGGTTACATGATCCCAAGATATTAGGTGCCCTGCTATGGACGGGTATTGTTACCACTGCTTTCACAATCTGGATGGAAACGCTTGCACTCAAGACTTTATCTGCTGCTGAGACTACAGTCATCTTCTCAACTGAACCCCTCTTTGGTGCTGCTTTTGCTAGCGTTGTCGCTGGTGAAAGTCTGGGAAGTTGTGCCGCTGTCGGAGCTGCATTCATAATAAGTGGTTGCTTGGTTAGTGGGCTAGATATTGGTAGCTATTTCGCAAAAGAAAGTAAGGGGACTACGCTAGTAGAGTCGGCAATGGTACAAGCCGACAAGTAGAATATAAATATGCATATTAAAGTATTATATACTAGCTACTACACAATATGTGAAAATCTACTTGGTGTTTTAGTGACTATTTATGAACTTAATGCCTCAAAGACGGCCAGAGATTTGTCCCATCTTTGCAATATCTCGAACATGACCGATAGAGGCTTGACATCCTGAGAATCTCGGGGTGGTGGAGGAGGACGAAAAGTATTATCAGGTAGTGAATTAGAATCAGCATTATGATAACCGGCATACTTCTGAATAGATCTTAGCATATCTGGCAGTAACTCAACGGGCATACCCTCATCAAAGTGATCAACATTTAAACAGTTTCTATTCCTTGCTGATAGAATTGAATATACTTTCTTTCGCCTGAGTTTTGATGGACACCACAATGTCTTTCCGTTTGAGTTTCTTATGATATCTATAATTTCATCTCCGTCGGGGAAATCGATATGACATTTATGGTTTGAATCAGCGGCGGTGTTTAAACTCGTCTTGTCAAACACTGCCTTTCCCAATGCCTCCCATCCTAAATTTGTCAAATTATTGCTACTAATATTGAGCTCGCGTAAATTTGTATTGTGTTTCAGTGCACTTGCAACCGCCATTGCATCATTATCATCAAGCTGATTGGATTTGAGGACAAGGTTTTTCAATGCGTAGTTTTTGCCAGCTAGGAAGTCCGAGATGAAAGTATCTCCTCCTGTACTTATTTCATTGCCTGATAGGTCGATTGCCGAGAGCTGTTCTTTGCCGGCAGTCATAAGCATTCGTAGCATTTCATATCCATTGATCATTCCGCCAACTCTTGTCATGTCACGAAGTGCCAATGTTTTAATAGATTGATGTTGTTTTATTATTTCACATAGTCGATTGATATGGTTATGCATATTGCTAACTGCATTTTGCATAAGGCCAAAAGTATTGCATTTGTTGTTGCTTTCCAGATAGTCCAATGCAAACTCAATGCCTCTCTGTCCAAAGTTATTCCTTCGTAAAACGAATTTACCGAACTGGATTGGTTTGAAGGCTTTGGCTAGAAGATCAAGTACATCTTCTGATAGTTCTATATTATATAAATGAAGTGTCTTCGGCTCATTATTTGGCATGCAGTTGAGGTAGTGCTGATGCTGTTCTACTGCACTAGCAAACTCCTTCCAGTAAGGTAGGAGCTCTTTGTTGTACCTTAAGAAATCTGGAGACTCATTGTAGACTTGCAATGCGATTTGGCCAGAAGCGGTACCATATCTCATTTTCCGAGTATAAAACTCAACTTGCTTTAAGAATTTCGTAACCTCAGCAATTTCATGCTGGCCTAAACTACTCCTATATTCTAAAGAATGAGCTATTGTTGGAAAGGTCCACTTCTGGTTCTTCAATATCACCTCATGATATTTTTGTTTGTTATCCAACATATCAAACCTATTTGTAACAACACTACTAACTTCAGTATGCACATCATCACACTTCTTTCTTAGTTGTGTAATTTCTCCTTGCATATCCTTCATCTCACTCTGCATAGTCTTCATCAACTGAAGCATGTTGGCTATATTCTCATTCTGTGTACGATTTTGATGCACCAACTCATTCATAGTTGACTTTATTGCAATTAGCTCATTATTGTTGTTCTCCGTCTCTGCAGCTGGCGTATCATCGCCAACCCTACGCTTCTTTGTATTACTCTTGCTGCTCATCGTTTAACAGATTATCGATATCTATTCACAGTACAATATATATATGCTTTGAAGATTTCTAAATTGCACCTTTGATAAAAAGTGCACAAGATGTGTGTATAAATAAATGTACATTCAATATAAACTGTCAGCTGCTACCTTGTTTTGCCGTCTTTATTAAATTATAATATAAAATACCAAATAAATAGTAATGGATATGATAATGGATGTCAAACCTCACCCTTGATAACCCTGCTACTATTGTAACATACCTTGACTCTACGACTCTACTCTTCTCATGACTCTACTACATACCTCAAGGACTAAGAGAAATTCACTCCCTACTTTTAGCGACTAAACTGTCGTCATAGCAGGCAGACAACAACAATAAATTTCAGCGCCGTACTATTACAATGAGATATTTCTACCCAGCACTACAAACTATCCTACTAACACCAATATCATCAAGGGCATTCTCTACTGCAACATCAGTATCATCGGCATTTTTAACTGGCAACTCTTATCAATCAATCAAAAATAAAAAGTATCCTTCAAGTATTGCAAATAGACAACAACAGATTCTATGCAACATGTCTACTGAATCAGATACAAATACAAAGAATCTTGTTGTAGATCCATTTTGTTTTAGACAGTTTGCTGAGAAGGAGAGCAGTAAAGGTTATGCCGGTGCAGTATTGTAAGTGATATACTTATATGTTCATACTTTATTGTTTTATGATGTGTCACGTAACCACATGATATATAATATTGTGAGTGGTATACACATATATATCATATCATGTTTATACTTGGTTGCTTTTGATGTGTCCGGCACTAATTTATCACATGATATTGTCACTTACCACCGATATTATCACTCAGCAACATCTCGATTGAAAAGTTTGAAGAGATCGTAAATTCCAGATTTGATGCTTCAAACTTAAAAGATGGATATGCAAAATTTTGTAAACATATATTCCTTACTAATGACTTCTCAGATGCAAGGGCCAATGTATTGCCAATTACAAAGGACAATGAACAATATATCCGTACAAGATACGAGGCAAGATCTGATAAAGAATTACCGGTATTAACACGTTACTTTGATCGTAAATTACTATTGGAAGGTAAAGAAGAAAAAGATGTGTTTCCAGTTGCAAAGTACATTGATCTAATTTTATACTCACGAGAGCAAATCAACAAGGAGAATGCAGCAATGGATAAGAAGAAGGATTATGGAGGTAAAGTGGAGACAGCACCTTGGGGTATTGTTAGTATTAAAGCACAAGATGTTGATCATGAGTTACCCATGACTCCAATCACTGCCATGCGAAATGCCTTGGGAAAAGAGCATGGCGGAAGTGGTGTAGAGTTGGTTAGAGAATCATACATGGAAGCTGCAGAGTACTGGAAAGATCATGCAAATGTACTTTAAATATCTAGATAGGAAATGAAATATCGACACACAATGCAATGTTATCCTTTATCTACTCTCTAGGTTATTCCAAGCTCTTTACATACACACATAAAGCCTATACTACTTCTCAATATTGACTCTTGTACTCCTTCTGGAAGATGCGCGTTTCATAGTTTATGAAGATGAAAGAGAAGTGATTGCAACATATGTTAGTATATGCGGCTTGCAAAGACAATCACACAAAGGCAAACTAAGTTCAAATGAAGTATTCGAATGGCCGAGTCTTCGTATTGAACACACAAGTTCATACTCAAAACAATACTAACGCGGACTTTCCAGCACATCCCCAGCAATTACCAAATGTTGAATCTCACTAGTTCCTTCATAAATTTCTGTAATCCTTGCATCTCTGTAATGACGTTCAGCAGGCATCTCGGTTACGTATCCCATACCTCCCAAAATTTGAATTGCCTGATGTGCACATAATGTAGCCGCTTCACTGGCAGCAAGCTTTGCCATTGCTGCCTCTCTGATGTATTTCTCGCCGTTATCCTTCATCTGTGCTGCACGCCATGTTAGTAACCGTGCTGAATCTCTTGCTACAGTCATTTGACTAATCTTATTCTGAATAGTTTGCATCTGAGCAATTGGCTTTCCGAATGCATTGCGTTCAAGTGCATACTTCACAGCACAATCAATGGAGGCAGAGGCAATACCCAATGCCTGTCCAGCTACACCGATACGTCCACCATCCAATGTTTGCATTGCAATTTTGAATCCCTGTCCAGGTTCGCCAATGAGATTTGATTTAGGAATGCGTACATTCTCCATAATGAGATTGGCAGTTGAACTAGCACGAATACCAAGCTTGTCTTCCTTAGCACCGAGTGAGAAACCTTCAGCATTCATTGGCACGACAAATGCTGAAATACCTTTATGTTTCAATGATTTGTCAGTGGTTGCAAAGACAATGGCAGCACTAGACTCATGTGCATTTGTAATCCAAGCTTTCGTTCCATTAATAATCCATTCATCGCCTGCATCAGTAGCCGTAGTTGATGCCGCACCTGCATCACTACCATTACCTGGCTCACTTAAACCAAAGCAACCAATATTCAATCGACCATTCTCATCCTTCTCATGTCCAGTGTATGGGGTAATGTACCGTTCTTTCAATTCATCTGAACCAAATGCATCAATTGGATAGAGATATAAACTATTATGTGCTGACATTATAACACCGACGGAGGCACATCCTCGACTAATTTCTTCCATGGCAATTGCGTATGATAATGCATCTAATTCAGAACCACCGTGATCGGTAGAGCAGTTGATACCCATCATACCAAGTTCAGCCTGTTATATATGTTGTTGAGTATTTGATATTTTGTGAGAATTTGAGATATCACATGTATATGAACAGTTGACTAACTATAAATTGCAATCACACTGACACAACAAACATCAGTTCATCTAACACTAACACTCTGCTGGACACTTGACACCACAACAGCATATATATCGACTTACCAACTTATCAACAGCATCCTTTGGGAATTCATGCTTCGCATCCCACTTTCCAGCATTGGGCGCTAATTCCTCATCAGCAAACTTACGACACATTTCATATACCATTTGATGTTCTGAGGGTAGTTGTGAATAGGTTGTATACTTCCTCTTTTCAACGCTAGTATTGTTACTGATGCCATAATTTGCAATAGCTCGGTTGGCAGCATTTATTTTTGTGGTATTGCTGCCAACGAGTTTAGTTTGTAGATTTCGTGTTATTGAAAGGGCGGCAAGACGCATGATTATATTGATTTATTATTGTATGATACTAAGCAGGTAATCTATGTATTAATGATGGTGATATTGTTTTTTGGAGAGTGAATATAGATCAGCCAATGATCATCGCGTCGTGAAATTTGATTGATGGGTGGCCGGAGGAAAATTTACCCCTTGAAAAGATACGAAGTCTTTTGCGGTATCCCAAGGGAGAAAGTACCGTCAACCGTAGAGGTTTAGATAGGTTGCAAGTGCAAGAAGTAAATGTAAATACGATATAATTGTGAAGGGTGAGTTTATTGCGCTGATATACATTGATATGAAGTGGTGAGTTTATAGGTATTGCGCTGGATCGTATTAGTTAGTATAAACTTGCTGCTATATTATTATCTTACTTATGTCAGACGAAAGCGAAGAGCTAATCAACAACATTCTACTATTCAAAGCATCCTATACGAAGAATGTCAGGCCGTCATCATATATCATCACCTATCCCGATCCCAAGCAATGGTGAACCAACTGAATTGCAAAGATTAATATCTCTCAAGAATCAATGGACTGCAGTTATAGAACGATGTACTACACATCCACATGAAGTTGGGTCTTCGACAAATCTTCGTAATGATAAAGGATATACTGCATTGCATACAGTGACTGCATACAATCATGCTACACATGGTGATGTATTAATTCCTGTGATTAAAGCTATTTTGAGTGCTGCAGATGAAATTGATTATGCATGCGCATATACTTTGGGTACTATAGATGGCGAAGATATGAATGAGAATGTAGTCAACACAAATGAAATTGTAGAGAGACAAGATATATCTACAACTATACAACAACAAAGACAGCAAGCATCAAGAGGATCATGGAGGCTACTATTTGACAATAATAACCGTGCACAATGGACACCTATACATTTGAGCATTCAATGTATCCACCATTGAAACAGTCATTATTATTATCACAACGGAGACCACATTTATTACCAATCTCTTCGTTCTCTTTCAAAAAGCTCAAAGACGATGTCGATTCATTGTCCTCCTCCTCG
>Ga0214479_100541_pt1 | contig 21559 bp, 13 predicted proteins | sample M1_20Mar14CPVII9_5_FD_165054 | JGI IMG/M metagenome (GOLD analysis project Ga0214479, IMG submission 165054) | Marine eukaryotic communities from Monterey Bay, California, United States - M1_20Mar14CPVII9sort6BwellE14 | ecosystem: Environmental > Aquatic > Marine > Unclassified | place: USA...
TATCCAAAATGATACTAACTATTATGATATACCAAATAAATCAATACCTAATAACCGGTCGGTAATACACCGTCACAGCTATGAGAGGTGAACGATTTTTTTGCAATTTGTTTGTTCTCTCTACTTCCTCTTAATTAATGCCGCTACGATTGACGCAGTCACACGATGAACACCCTAAGTAACCGTTCTAAAACTGCAAACAATTAGTCCACTGTCAGCATGGTGCAGTACGAGCTAGTACGAGAGAGGCAGAATAACAACTCGTCTGTTGAGAACAACGAAGTCACGGGACCATCAAGTATGTGAAAGATGATAGCAAAGTTGTCTATTCCTACCAAGATTGTGCCAATCGGTGTCTTAAAGATATGTATTTACGATCAATCCATCAAGGTATGAAGCAGTAATACAATAAGAGGAGTGGGAAAAGCTGTAGCTAAAAAATGTGCATATGTGCACAAAAAATGTGTCAGACATCTCCCGGGGCATCTGTGCTTAGCAAAGATCAATAAACTCTTTGGTGCTTAGGTGCAGAGATTTATATGCTCGTTTTCAATAAAAGATGTATACTAACTTAACCCCTATCAATAAATGAACTTTCTAACCTCCTTGCAACAACTACTAACCCCAATAATCCTAGTCCATTTCTTCTGAGCTCTCATATGGGAGAGCTATGCCCTTTCATATAACACTGGCATTTGCCAATAACGAAGCACCTCATACATCCCATCCAGAGGAATGTCATCGAAATGTTTCAATTTCATGTACTCTTCTTTCTTCCAAGCACAATACCCAAAATCAGGCATAACTTGGTTGTTTTGCTTGCCAATAAAGGCAAGTGCATAAGGCATAAGCTCCACCTCCTCGATATCATGAAAAGGCCCCATGTTGAACCCTCCATCAAGAGTTAGAAACTTAACTAACTTTTTGCGTCGCCTCATTGCCAAATCCTGCGGCGAGTCATTGATAATACTGTCCGATAAATCAATGTCCCCATCAACGCGTTGGTTGTTAATCATGATTGTTCCTCCGAATTTCCGTAAGATGTGATTGGCATTCCAAACTGATTGAATACTTGATGTACCAAATACGAGTTCATTGATTATATCACGTGATTCTTCGGAAAGGGTGCTCCTCCCACCACGAATATTGAGGGATTGAAGAGTTGTATTGCGTGAAAGAGATGTGGATATAACTTGAACAGACTCTTCATTTTCAATCGATTCGACACACACTTTTGTTACGGCTGACTTTGGATGTGCAAGAAGGCCTGCAATTCCTTCACAGCTATCAACACCGACGGAGACCGATCCCAAATTGAGGTGTTTGAGTACAGTGGCATCCAATGGTGCCAACAATGGCTTGATAGTCTGATACGTCGTGGTGGTTTCTCCAGCGAACCTTAGATACTCTAAAGGTTTCCCCTCTAGAGCTAATCCAAGCAACCCTAATCCGTGCTTGCTGATGTCAACCTGGCCCGATATTTCAAGTGAACGGAGAAGAGGTGTCGTTCGGATGGAATTGAATAGATGATTTGCTCCACTCATAGCAGTGCTCCCGGTACACTGTAGAGATATTACCATCTTCTCAATTGATGGATGACCCCCAGCCTTGAAGATTTTGGGGATAGTGCCCTCATCAACTGCATTCACTTTCAGAGTCTTCAAGTTCTTGTTCCCTACGATGAACTGGCCGATACGCTTACGACCAAGATTGGTAAAGTATTCTTTGTCCAAGTCCAAAGTTTGGTGTTTCCCTCCACTCCGTGCCGCCTTTGTCAACAATATTGGCATGGATGCATAAACGAATTCAGTTGACGACCCATTCTTAAGAGGCAAAATCTCATTCCGATAGAAGTGATTTGGGATACCCTCAAAGGCAATCCGATCTTCCTCATCTTCGAACTTAGATTCAGGCAACATCATATCTCCTTTCTCTTCTTCCCGTAGCTTCCTCTTTTTAATATTTGTCAAATCTCGTTTTGCTTTGGTATTTGCCCACTTTTCCTGTCGTTTATGATTAACCGCGGCATCCCTAACACAACCCAAAATAGCCGACAACCCATGTGCGGCAACTTGCTGTTCTGAATTTAGATTAACATTATTTGGGTTTTGTAGGACTGAGATAACAGCATCATGTAGCACACGAGCTGATGTAGCCGATAACTGAATAATTGGTGGATATTGTAATTGGTTTAAATTGTTTGGTAGAGGTGGAGGAAGAGGTAGCTGTTGGGCAAATGCTTGTTGCTGTTGGGCAAATACTTGTTGCTGTTGAGCTAATACTTGTTGTAGTTGGGCACGACGTTGTTCAAACTCTTGCCGACGTTGGTCAGATTCTTGTCGTCGCCGAGCTGAAGCCTGCTGCATCCTCTTTATCAGTTGTTGCGTACGCTGCCTAAATGTAGAAATATCATTGTATACGTCAAACGAGGGAGCCGATCGATAAAGGGAGATTTCCAAACGGGTGGCTAATTGTGGGAGAACGTTCAACCATTCCTGTGTTGGATTCTTTTTCTTTTCATGCAATAGCTGTGCACTGGGTATATGTAATTGAGGGCGTAGATTGTATCAGACATAAAATTAAGTTATGTAGTAAATAATTGTGCATAAGAGTGCACATAATTTTAGAAAAGACATACATGAATTATATTATAAACAAGTGGAAAGTTGCATATATGTAAAATAAACTTTGCGGTATAAACTTACATCTTGGTAACTATTTTCATACGCGCATCGATATCCTTATCACTCTGCCATCCATTTGATGGTTGAGGAGGCCTCGTCATTGCTGACAGATCTTTTCCTTTATATTTGATCTTTGATTGTTGCTCATCGTTTCATTAACTTATTACACCTTACGTAGACTGATCACGTATATTATATAAAAAAAACTATTGGTTAAACGTTATTATATGGCGATATTGTAAATAATCCCCAATCACATGGGCATAACTCAAGTAAGTCTTCTCCCGCACCACAAATTGCAATTAACAAAAAATCATGAAAGAGCTGAAAATGAGTCTTTTTTTTGGATACCATCACGGGGCCGCCATGTAATTCAGTGGCTGAGAGTGTGTATATCAATAATTTAGGGACGGAAGGAGACGGAAGGGTAAAGAAGAGGGTCTCTTGTATGTTACTGTGCGGCATATGCTGGTGTTCATATGAGTTAAGATTTAACTTTATCCCCTATCAATAAATGAACTATCTCCCTGCAACAACAACTGGCGTCTATTCTAAGAATCCATAGTATCGCCAGTCTTCCCTAAATGCAGCAGCTTCGTCCCTTTGATCACTCTTAATCTCGTCTACATATGCTTGATATACCTGCTGCGCTTTTGCATAAACATCTTTTGTTACAATTCCCCACGAGTATAGGTCACGAACTTTCTCTAAACTATCTGCATATCCGCCTTCAATCGCATTCATAAAATGTTTTAATGCTCTGTCCATATTGCCTGTCCGACCTTCAACTACTCCTAAATTGAAGCTCGCATCTACATTTCCTTCCATAGCTGCTAATTCCCAGTAATGGATAGCCTTCTTTTTGTCAACTCCCACTCCTCTTCCAAACTCATATGCATTGCCAATAGAATAATATGATTGAGAATCACCTAGCTCTGCTGCCCGATGAAATAGTTCTAACGCCTTAGCATAGTTTTGAGGAAATCCATACGTCTCTAAACGATAAAAACTTCCCAGATTACGGATAGCTACGGCGTCATTCAGCTCTGCGCGGTTCTTATATCTTTGGACAAGTTCATCATTCGAACTTGGTGCCGGAACTCTGCAAAACGGACATACACTTTCCTCTTTTTTACTAACCCTCGATTGAAATGCATATACACATCCTCTGCACATAACTTTCCCGCAACATGCCATGTATACTTGCACTGAAGTAAGATGTGGCATTCGTAGAAAACATATAGGACAATCTTCTAATGGTGGAGGCTGTTTAAATAATTTCTCATCGTGTAATTCCTTTGCTCGCCGCTTACATGCCTTCTTATGCTGAGATCGGTGGGCAAGTTGACAATCTCTACTACAATATTTAACCAATTTACATGCCGCGCATGATTTTAGATCAATACCGGCCTCTTCTCCCTTGCCACAATTGGCACATATTGATGTATTATTTTCTGTTTCTGATGTGTTACTCATATTATGATATGTATAATCTCTCTTTGCTTATACGCCGTCTAACTGTAGCCCACAAAAGGGGTCTATCCCAGATGATGTACTTTTACGATATACCAAATATATCAATACCTAACCAGTCGATGATACCGTACACTATGTAAGCCACACACAATAGTAGGAGGTATTGTTTTTTGCAATAATATCTCTACTTCCTCTTCACTACGATTGGCACAGCCACACAATGAACGCCCTAAGCAACCCTTCTAACACTGCTACCAATTAGTCCACTGCCAGCTTGGTGTATGAGAGGACGAGACCGATACAAACCTTAAACACCTTATTAATTAATAACCTACCTCTAGCTACAAGATTTAGTAATGAAAGGATACCTTAGGATACCACCAACAATAACCTTGTCAAGTAAAAATTATTGCTGACCATGGCGAATTGCTACTAAGCCTTCTTTGCAATACATAACACCAATCAATATCATGGAGAACGATAGAACAATAGGCCGGGGTAATACCTCTGGCTCATCTCCCGTAAGATCTACCCCAACAGCGGCAGTATCAAGCAATACAAATGATACACCACAAAATAATCCGTTACCTCCTCCCTCAACAACTCCACCACCACAAACAACCACTACTACCACAAACCCTAACAATAACACAGTATGGCCAACAGTCTATAATCAATATGACCTATCCAACCGTATAGGACAGGGTGCCTTTGCATCAGTATGGCGTGCTCGTATAAAAAATATTTCACTTTCAAAAAATAATGATGATGATGGTGCATGTGATGAAAAACAGCAGCAGCAGCAAGTAGAGTGTGCTATTAAGATTATGGATTTAGAACATGTCAATATTAATATTAGTGGTGAGTTGTTCGGGGGTTTGTTTTGGGATATTGTGGTGATATTGTTGGGCTGTGAGATGATTGTTGGAGATTTTCTTGTGAATGAGAATTTTTATAGGGGTTAGTTAAGAGCGCTACATAGAGTGGTTGGATACACAGAACAATATTTTATGAGCTTCACGGGTTGGTGATAGCTGCGTTTATTTGTCGAGCGTGTCTGTTTGGAATATGATAGACAAACAAACTCACACCTCTTTCTTCCCAAACATAAAACTTTCTCTAGATATCAGATTGGAAGTTCAAACAATGAGACTATCCTCACATCCAAATGTATTAATCTGTCACACGTCCTTCGTACGTGATACCGATCTATGGCTCGTAACACAATTAATGAGTAGAGGTAGTTCATTGCATTGTTTACAAAGTGCACGTGCCAAATTACTAACAGATGCGGCTTCAATCGAAGCTGCTAAAGAAAGAGTCGAAGGGGAAATACCATCCAATACTACCTTCACTTACACCACAGATGATGCAGTACTCGAGGGTGGATTATCATCTCATGCTGCAATCATTGATCCAGAAGTATTAGTCTTTGAGGCATACATTACTTACATCCTATATGAAACATTATTAGGATTAAAGTATATACATGATAATGGACAGATCCATAGAGATATTAAGGCTGGTAACTTATTATTAGATGATATGGCCAATGTACGTATTGCAGACTTTGGCGTAAGTTCTTGGTTAATTGATAGTGGTAATAGACGTGAACATACAACTACATTCGTTGGTACACCCTGTTGGATGGCTCCCGAGGTTATGGAACAAGTTGATGGATATGATTACAAGGCTGATATATGGAGTTTAGGTATAACTGCCTTGGAATTGTGTAAGGGATATGCACCCTATGCAAAGTTTGCACCCATGAAGGTATTGTTGTTGACAATACAGGAAGATCCTCCCAGTTTAGAAACATATAACGATGGTGACGATGTGAACATGTGGTCCAAGTCATTCCGATCAATGATTAAACTTTGTTTACAGAAGGATCCTAGTAAACGCCCCAATTGTCAAGAGTTGATGGCACATCGACACTTTAAACCATTGGCTACTGCCGATGGACGTGAAGAGTATAGAAATCTTACCAAGGTAGAGCTTTGTGACGTTGTTGAGGATGTAGGCAAGTTGAACAGTGATGGTTCATCCGGTCAACTTCCCGGAGCCACTCCAATTCAAGTTGTATCATCAACCAAGAAGGATAGACCAGCAGGGACAAGTTGGATATTACCCGGTGGCTCGACAGTTGAGGCATCATCAATCAAAACATCTGGTGGATTAGACTTCGGGCAAGACTTTTATGATACATTCGAGGAACAAACGGGAGGTGAGAACTTTACAAGAAAGAACTTGATGGAGAATGAGGCTACTACCAAGGCTGACAATCAAACAAAAGAAAAGGAGGAAGAAGATGATGATGATAAAGAGGACATGAATGATTTCTTTGATGAGTTTGAGAAGACAACTGGAGGTGAGAACTTTCAACGAAAACAAGGCTGACAACGTCATGGATGTTACCTTCTGCAGTGTTCGCTAGTGTGTCTGTTAGGTAGGTAAAGGAGATACTAATAAGACAAACAATTAGAGCTAAACTAGTACATGCTACTTTAAGGAACACATTAGGCATAGAGTTCCTCTCTTCTCTGACATAGAAACATTAATACTTGCCACATTATCACAACCTCTGTAGGCCATCATCGACATGAAACTCATCACATAAACCCTGGAGATTTCTTGAGATGCTTTCCTTCTTTAAATCTAAACCCTGAATACACGATGTAGCCCAGGAGTCAAATGCATTATGAACTGATCCAACTAGACCGGTTTTGTTGTTTGACGGCCCCTCATCAACAGCTATCTTGAACTTCTCTAATATCTCCTTTAAACCATTAGCATTATCTACCAGGTCCCTTTCTTCATTTAGATTGGGCATTACTCTTTGAATAAATGGTACACTACTTGGCGGTGGATTGGTAGGGACAGTTCCCAAGTCAAAAGACTCGGGGTATTCTCGAAGCAAAAGTGTGACAACTTCCAAAACTGATCTGTGGTGACAATGTCTTAGAAGGTAGTGAATTGGAAGGTCTTCTCGACTGCCGGTAACTCGAACTGATGCAGGACAATTCTTTATTATATACTTGCAAATCTCGAGTGATGTCATACTTCCTCGGTGACGAATCAAAGCATTACACGCCATGTGTAGTGTAGTCTTCCCTTCACAATCTTTTTTCAACATACCATCTGGGCATTGTTCGGCTAACCACTCGAAGAGACGAAAGTCGCATTCTCTGCGGCCCTTTAGGATCATGTGTAGAGGATAGCCACCCCCAGTGGGAATTGGTGTCTCAAGAGCGGACATCATCCCAATCGTGTCCCCTTCTATGGGCCTAACGACTTGTCTTACCAATGTTATTTGATTGGCTTGTTGATGAGCCTGAGGGTACGCCCAAAAGAATCGTTTGATCGTATCAGCAGTGCACTTTATCCCCCCAATGCTACCTTCTCTTGACCTATAACCGTACATTCTAATCAAAGTATACACTGGAGGCTTTTCAATACATATCTCGTGATCAAAGACCCAGGGGTAGTTCTCGGCAATCCAAGGCATTATTACACAATGCACAGGATGGCCAGAAATGGCATAGATAGGGCAGTCCTCTCCAACCCATAATAAAGCATAAGGAAATACCTCGATTAGAAACTTGATCAATGGGTGGAAGGCATCCCCATGCCCATGAAGCTCAGTACAAACTTCCATTAGGAGTGAGCTTCTATCTTCTGCCACAAATATCTTGGCCAGGAGAGGGTTGGCAGTAACCTCGAGAATGATGTGTTCAATAAAATTTGTCACAACGTCAATTTCTGGATGGCTAAAATTGTGCACCATAGCAACTAAATCATCAAACTGAGCCCGAAGGTCATCGTCAACATCTTCATATGGCAAATAATCTCCCATCATTTAGTTGAATATAGAAGTCCAACTTTCGTCCTTAGACTTAACCACCTACGCTTCTTTGTGATGTGCCTGTCAGTTGACACTCAATATGACATAATCCGGTTGACACTTAAACATACCTGAACATGATCTCGTTTCCCATAATGAAGGGCATGATTGAGCAATCCCACATGTTTGTGCAAATGATATGAGCACTTCTCTATTGAGAAGAATGTGGCCGGATACCTACGGCATATAACAAGTCAACAACTGCTGTTGATTTCTCATCCGACCTATCATCTTCAATTTCGGTAGATGACACAGTCACTACTTTATCAACCATCTCCCATTCCTCATCATCCTTCTTCCCATCATCAATTGCAACAACAGCAACACTCTCTTCTTCTTCATCATAAACAGGCAACTCCTTAGACTGAATTACCTCTCCACCAGTACCACCTAAAAACTTGGCTCGATTCGTCCATACTTCAGGTCGACTCCATATAATTATACCAATAGTAAATGTTGGTAATATTATAACTATTGGTAAAAAAGGATTGGCCTGTACCCATGTAAATACTTTAGATGGTATGGATGTTGTAATCTTAGGCTGTTTCATATGTCTTGCCTTTTCTATGTTGCTACCTCGTGATTGCAATGATTGTTTTGATGCATCTATTATGATGGGTTTCGTACTCTTCTTACTTGTGTCATTAGCAGTAGTGAGTGTCAACTTTTTTCTCTTTGCAAAGCTTACTTTGCCTTTCTTTTTTGATGTAGTTTTACATCGTTTAGCAAATTGATTATATAATATTGTACTACTGCTAGTACAAGTACTATTATTGGGTAGCAGAGATCTTCTGCATAGGATAGCGGATAACATTGTACTCAAAGTGATAATCTGATGAATGATATTGATGAGGATGCCCTATTATTTGCTCGGATATTCAAGATTCGATATGTAAGCAGTGTTATACTAAATTGCAGAAACATGTAATCCGATTGCAAGGGCATCGATCTGCAAAGTGAGAAGCAATACCATGCATAATATGTACGATTGTGTGAAAATAAGGGGACAAACTGTCCCCCTACCCTATACTATATATACAAAGGTAAAAATAACTAAAGTGTTAGGTAGTTACCTTTCAAAGTTGAAGAGGCTCAGCCCTCAATCTCATCACTTTTTTTATTGAAGACTTATTCATCATGACGCTAGCCCTCTATCTTCTACTACGCTAGCTCCATAACAACAATGATTGATAACAACCTACTGCAGACACGCCACAATAATATAGTTGGCTATGATGTACGAAGAGATTTATACTACCAACTACCGTAGTTACTATAATATCTATACTTCTATCAGCACATCAAAAAAATGATAGATAATGATACATTGAGCGGCCGGCTCCATTTGTGAAGTCTGTGGGCTATCTGATACATACCTACGCGATACCCCATCAACTATTAGTATTACTAAAGCACCAGATGGTGTTTTTATACTTCCTACATCCAAGATGAGTTCTACAACGATGGATACGCTACCTCCGTCAATTTAAGAAAAAATGTGGTGGTAGAAGAACAACTCTACACGGAACAATACTGGCAGAACAACAGAGATAACATACGACAATTAGCATTTGATATATAAGAGCAGGTTATACTATATATCTAGTATAGATTGGCCGTGTGGGGATATTGAGAGGATCCGATACTGTTTGATGTACAAAATGCACACATGATATGCACAAAATGTTATGTTGTATCATCCTGGTATCAAATGACGATAGGGGTGGTTGGGTTTGCACTATTGGGGTACTAGAAGACTGTACAGAACGAATTATAGTCCAACTCAATGATTATTGGATTGCAATATGCTCGTATATGATATTCACAACAACATATGCATAGAAAATGCATAAAACGATCACACAACATGCCCCAAACCAGTTCACATTGCGATAAAGTAGATTATAAACATTATTAGATACTAAACATTGAATTCATACTGTAGATACGAATATCATACACATGTAGAAGCATTATAATGCTACAATAGTATAATATGTACTCTATCTAGACTTGCATAAAAATAGAAGTACCATCGTTCTCTTGTATAAAAATAGAGTAGATATCTTCTCTATAGGTATAATACTTGATGATACGATGATATATTGGCGCTCGTCACCCTCGGATTGCCTCCAAATGAGCAGCTAAAGTTATGCTAATGGAAAGGAGCTAATATCAATGTGGCACTCAGGTCTGGGGGACAAGTTGTCCCCTAATCGTAAAAATATGCGGTTTGTGTTTTAGTGCTGGTACAAAACTACGTACGGTTTCTACGTGTACACAAATTGCATATTATAGAAAAAGGGGACATTTTGTCCCCCTTCGCAGTATCCTAGTACTGAATTCCTACGTGGTTGTCCCCCAATTCTGGATTATGTGGGTAGAAACACTTAGGATCAAATACGGTCGTCAAACCGATTTATTCCACGCGTAGTATCGCTTTACATTTCATTGCAGTTGAAAACCGCCTTTGTTCTCTTGACCGGTTTATATTTTCACACTAACTCCAACCATACTTATCTTCCTCCTCTCTAATAGACTTTAAACAATTCAAACAATAAAACAAAGATGCAATCACTCCGTCGTATAATTACACAAACTTCCACCACAACCCTTCGTCGTCACTTTTCAACACCCGCCGCCGCTACATCAGGCCTAATGAAATTAAACTTCAATTTACCACAAGAAACATTATACTCCTCTACACCAGTACAATCAGTCATCGTGCCAGGTGCCATGGGTGAATATGAAGTAACAGCTGATCACGTACCCATTGTTGCTGAGTTAAAAGCTGGTATGTTAAGTATTAAACATGAAGATGGTGATGATGAGAAATACTTTGTGCCCGGTGGATTTAGTTTAACTCATGAGGGTTCTACTACGGTAAGTTTTATTGTGTGTGTGTCTGGTGGTATTGGTGTGTTGGTATAGGTTGGTATTGTATCGATGTATTGGGGATGGATTAATTGATATGGGTTAAATTGGTTGGTTGTATTGTGTGTTATTTTGATATATATAATACCGCTAACTCATTCATTAATCAACCACACAACTGCACAACACTCAAAATGAATGGCTAATAACAATAAACCAACCAACCAACCACACATACCCCAAAACAAACAAACAATAAAAAAACACATTAAATATTAAAAAGGATATCGTATGTCCCGAGGCAGTTAAATTAGATGACCTAGATGCAGCAGCCGTAACGGCCAATTATGAGGCGGCCAAATCAAAAGCAGCATCACTTGAGGCCGGAAGTGCCGAGGCTGCCGAGGCATTAATAGAAGTTGAAGTTAATAGGGCCATGGGTGCGGCATTGGGTCAGACTCTTGCTTAGATTTGTTGATTGGTATTATGATATGAATTGTTTTGGGGAGAATAGAATTATTTGAATTGAGGGTGCGGGCGATTATATCAGTTCAATTTGAATTGATAGAATGGGGATTGGTATCAAGGGGATTATGTAATAGTTAAGGGGGTGTATTGTTAAGGATGGTTTGTTTTAGACGAGTCTATTATCTGATTGGGGATTGAGATTCATGATTTTGAGGGATGAGGATTAGGATGGAGATCAATCTTTAACACAAAAAACTATAAAGGAACTCGTTTTACTTTCGTCCCGTAACACAGAGTATAATATCTGAAAGATAATATGCACGATATGCAATCCTCCTACTCTTAGCAAAGTGAAGCATGAATAGAGCTAACAAGGCTGGAGTTATGCCACTTGAGGGCGAAACCGTATATTTGTGGACGATACGCTACTACGATATGGTATTTGCAAATCTTGCTATTAACAACTATTTTAGCAAATCGAGATGAACTTTACACATTAGATAGCGCCCAATCACAAGGCCGACGAGCTCTACAATAAAGTATAATATACATAGAGTGGTGGTGATATTGCTGATTAGCGGTGTACTATACCACACGGGGTAGAAGAGAACAATACATACACAAACACATCACGTGTACTTATTTTTATTTTGTTACAACCGTATACCACTACCTTCTAAAACATACCCATATCATTGGTGTAAGTCATTAGTTTTGTGCTATGTATCATTTCAATAAATTTGCGGAAATTAATCCTAAGCTTTCTCTGTATATCATACCACCTTTTATATCGTACCTCACAGCGGCAAATAAAGAAAAAGAAGTGAAACATGGGTAAAAGTAAAAAGTCAAAGAAGAATAAGAAAGGAGGCACTAAGAAGACGACCTCATCGTCCAAACCTTCTTCGGTAGGAGGTAAGTAATTAGCAATAGAACAACCAGTTGATTTTCTGAATAGTATATTGGGTTAATCTTCAACATCAGCAGATACACCGTTAGAGAGAATTTTTATGTCTATGTGCATATTTTACAACTATACTCATGTGTTAATAATCTCCGTTCTATAATAGATGATGAGTTGTGTGAACAGTTTTCTAATTTGAATTCGAATGATGTTGGCGATGATAATGAATCAACTGTAACGTTGTCTCCTTCCGAAAGATATGCGAAAGGTTTGGAGCTCATAGCTGGTCGTGACGAGATGGAAAGAATGTTGACAGACGAAGCTAATGCCAAAGAACTCAGCGAGAAAGAGGACCTAGGCCATCTTTCCTATTTAATCATGGCTATGCAAACAGTAAACATAGCCGAGTGTGGGATCTATGAAGAAGAAAAGCACATGAGTTTGGTATATGCCGAAGATCATTCTGACGAAATGTTTGCTGATGGGGGAAAGCATCTCTTTGACAAGCTATCAAGGGCTCGTATAAATGCAGTGATGGAAGATCCTTCAAGAAAAGCTGAATTGAAAAGGCTTAAAGAAGTGGGTGACACCGAGGGTAGTCTACGCTTGATGAAGGAGACTGGCCAGATAATGGAGGACGAAGAGAATTCGATTAGGGCTAGGGCGGGGATGCCTCCTAAACCTCGGGAAGATATGTTCATTGGCACATTGATCGATGATGAACTCTTCTCATCCCCTCCACCTGGACAAGAATGTGATATCTGTTTCTTGATTCTACCCAATGATGATCGTTGTACGTATCAGCCGTGCTGCGGAAAGGTGAGAGGCTATCATAATAAATGTATTCTATTCCATTATTCACCCACACGCACTAACCAGACTCGAATAGACCCTATGTGATGGATGCATGTTCTTCCATAGGGAATCATGTAAGGAATATTCTTGCCCGTTCTGTCGTAAACCCGTAAGTACAACTGATGAAGGGAGAATCGAGCTTACTAAGAAACGTATGGAGGTTAATGATAGTATGTCTTATCATATGATGGGGGGCCATCATTTGATGGGATCAATGGGCCTAAAAAAGGATGCGAGGAAGGCCCTGGAGTGTATTGAGAAGGCAGCAGAGCTTGGATTAAACGCGGCACATCATACTCTTGGATCTATTTATTCAGGAGGCTTGGGAGTGGAGAAGGATGCGGCAAAAGCCTTACACTACTATCGACTTGCGGCAATTGGGGGGAATGTCCATTCTCGGCATGCTTTGGGAGTTAAAGCTTACTTTGGGGAACCCCCACAAGTGGAGCTTGCTTTGAAACATTGGTTGTTGGCTGCTGAGGCAGGACATGACGAGTCATTAAAAAATGTCAAACTTGGATTCCAGAAGGGTTGCATCACAAAGGATGTATTCGCTAAAACTCTACGCGCTCTTCAAACGGCTATAGATCAGATTAAGAGTGATCAGAGGGACAAAGCTATGGAGTATTATCAAAAGCATGCATCTGAACGGGCATCACAAAGGGGGGCAGACTGGGACAATTCAAAAGGGGGATATTACATTAGGTTCTGAGATAGTTATTACCTCGCCTTGGCCGAGAGGAAATTTTGGAGGGGCAGGATGCTAGTACATCTTTGGTAGTTGCTTTTTGCTTGGTAGGCAGTGGGTGTTATAGGTACCGATGTGAGGACTGCAGCCCAAAACCACCAACATAAACTTAGAAGCCAAAAAGTAAAAAGGTGCACATATGAACTTCTACAAAGCTTCTATCTATGCAAGGGCTCTCTTCAATCATCATCAACATAGTTTCACTCACTCAGTGTGATCTCTTTCTTCACAAAGGACACTGTTCTGGCCACCGATAGCACCCGGCACCTCAATGCTTTTTATATTAGAGGCTGCCATGTCTGGAGCGCACACTTACTTGTTATAGCGTTTTATCGCCAATATTGAAATTGAATCTTATTGTGTTGTTGTGTTTGTGTTGTTGATTGAGGTCATCTTTATATTATAATGATGGTGTGCTTGCACTGCAAAACATTGAAAAGAGATATAATAAAGATCTTAAATCTGGACATTTGTCATACCACCGCCGCCGGAGTCGGTACACGAAGATAAGAAAAGTTTAGAGAAAGATACAAAAATATCTTTGAGACGTGCAGGAACTTGATCATACAACTGAGCTGATCCATCTCATAATATTAGTATCATGACAGACACTAAAACATTAGTATTAAATCATTTACGGAATGAAAAGATTAAGTTATGGTTACCACCATATCGAAAGTTACCAACCGAAAATGGCGGAGGTCCAAATGATATCGAACTATCTAACCTAGCTGAAACGATACAAACTGCATTATCAAAGAACCAAGCTAATAAGAATGCTCTACCAACATCAAATGATATTCTAGCAAGTATAACTGAATTACAAAATCATGCCATACAAAAGAATAGTATAATCATCAAAATTATAGCATCGAAACAACATTTACAATCAATAACATCATCTATAATATCAAAAACATTATCAGAAACGAATGCATGGGGTGAAATATCTATTATTGAAAGTAATAATCATGTTGGTAATCATTTGCAGGGGAATGGTAATTCAATTATATTACGTGTAGTTAATCTATCATTTACATTGTGTGTTGATCAGTTATCGGATGATTTGTGTAGGGTATTGAATGCAAAGTTATGTAGGGTGGTTTCTAAGGGTAAGAACTTATCTTCTGGTTCTGAAGAGGGTATAACACTTCGTAAGATTATATCTAGTGGCAAGTCGTCAACATCAACATCGAATAGTTCGAGTACCAAGAAGAGTGATTTACTATGTGTAGTTTCCGGTCACGGTTATGTTGCCCCGGTTCTACCAAGTGTTGCTGCCGCGGCATCTCTTGAATCATCTTCTGAACAAACTGATTCAGATATTATCAAATCCATTCGTCAAGCGGCACTTACAGTTCAGAATTCAAGACTTGGTTCAAGGTTTGAAGTTACTGATCAATCGGGTAATCTTGTACCAATGCATCAGGGTGATACTGTATCATTTTTAACGGCATTAGGATTACATCGGATTGGCCGGTCCAAGCTTGAGAAGCATCTAGATTCGTCTACTGGTACTGACGGCGATGCTGCCGCCGAGAAAGATAATGTTGCATCAGCACTAGTCTTTCTTCTTGAGGCTGATTCGGAATGGAATAAGTCCCAAACTCTTGAGAGTTGGAAGGACAAGGTAGACAACTATGGTCTTCTTCAGCTTGATATTTCGTGGTGTTATCTCCTGCTTGAAAGTTTGGAGGATTTGGGAGATGCAGTTAGTCGATTAGACATTGCCGAGAAGGTATTGAAAAAGCAAGTACATGCCAACTTTATTACATTGGCACTGACACAAGCTGAGATGAACAATCCGATCCCTCCGCTCTGTGCAGTATTTGTTCGGTTGTTTCTATTGCAAGGCGTAGCGAAGAAGATGATGAACTGCAATGCCTCCGCAAAGGAGCGATTAGGATGGGCAAATATCTTGTGCACTAAGTTGCAGAGTTCTTGCACACCCGAGAGTATTGATTCTATATGCTCTGCATATTGGGTGAGCAAGCCAACGGCTATATCCGCCTTGAGGAGGGCAAATGGAGATGCCGATGCAGCCGGTGGATTGATAGCTCAAGACCAAGTCGAGGAGAAGCAGGCCTCGAAGAAACGACGTAGACAGAGAAGACTTGGGAAATGCAAAAACAATACCGACTATGTCAACATTGATCTTATCCCTACTCTAGCAAGCATGCTCGAGCTAGTTGTCAATGTAGATGATATCTCGAAGGACGAAGAAGAACAATCAACAGGATTACAAATCGTAGTCGGACTTTTACGCCTATCAAACAACAGTGGAGACGAATCACTCGAGCTATACAACAGACTCGGTGCCGATCAAGTACTACAGCAAGTTGAGGCATTAGATGCATCATCTGGAAGGAAGAAGAAACAACGATCATCTAAAACACACCAAACGAAATCGGAGCATAAAGTACAAGACATGGATTTGTCCGTTCTTCTTAGTATGGGGGTAGATGAGTCTCGGGGTAGAGCGGCATTGAAAGCAACCGGCAATGTTGATAGTGCTCTACTATGGTTGAGTAGAGACGATACCAATGACCAAGATAGTAAAGAGGGATCCACAGCCAATAAGAGTGCCGACGAGAACGATGATAGTGGCAACGGTAAAGAGGGAGGCATGTCTGACGAGAGTATGGATAATGCCGAGAGTTTTGACAGTGAAGAGGAAAGAAGGGACACAGCTACAAGTAGTGAAGAAGTTGATAATGCATTTGCACTTCTCGAGGAGGAGATTGGCAATGCACTTGGGAGTGGATCAAAAGAAGTCCTCGAGTCAGAGTGGCTTGGTGCCGACCTAACAAAGGAGATGACTATGATCCAAAAATATATGTAAGAGGGTCAGAGTTTATCAGTCAAGTATTAGTAGTACGATCAACCTAATCTCAGTATCTTTTCACTACTATATATTGGTACTTTAAGTCTGGACACTTTCAACTTCCTACATTTATTTGTTTGGTGCTGTGACTACTGGGAGGATACCCTCAGTAGAGACAATACGAACATGAAGATACTTCAACACAAACAGCTGTCGTTTAGCAATTACGAGGGAGACCCTTCTCACGGCAATACTCACTTGGAGAAATTCCAGGTAAGTAAGCTTGATTAGCCCACTTCTTTGGATCCTGCTCCTTACAGGGCAACCCGTCACCACAAAAAGGTTTATTTCCGTCGTATGGGAATAATTCCCGCCAATCATCTTGGTCATAGTAACAATCTAGGTCATTCCAATCATTAGGACCAGGACAACCTCCTCCAGGAGTAAATGCTGTTTTCATTCGCTTCAGTGCATAATTCATTCCAATTGAGTGGTTGAGAAGTTTTGTCATATCGTATAAATCTGGTTTTGTACTTAGGCAATCATACCTATACCATTTAGTGTTGCTATTGGGTTTTCCGGTATCAAACGTCCCTGTACTCCAACCATAAGCCACACGCCAATTTGCAATGTACCATTGTTCCTTCTTCTTGCAAATACCATTAAAATCGAGGAAGACATCACTATAATATCTATTATCTCCAGTACCGTATTTATCTTTGAGATTCCAGTAATAATTTACTCTCATGCTCGTTGGATGATGAGCAGTATGATTTAAATAACCAACAAGGCTTGTCACATTTGGAAGAGAGCATGCGGAATTTTCGTCAAGAAGATACCCAAGTAGCACCCTCAAATTATTGTTAGACATCAAAGATAATGAATTGGTCAATTTTCTAGCTGTACTAAAAACCATTTGCATCATTGCGTCGTAATACTTGACATCTTGATTGATAGTGCTTGGTGCGCTCTTGATTGTGTCGACTTGCTGTTGAACAAGATCAGATAATTCTTGAGCTCCACCTTGAGACAATATGTCCTTAATCTTCTCTTCAAGTTTAGTTGCTTCCCTTGGAGCCAATACATTTGCTCCACCCTTTGCTAGCGCTTCCATTGTCCACGTGTCTATATCTTCTGTTATGAAACCTGCTCTTAAGGCTTCTTCAGTAAAATATTCAGCAGCTATGACTTCTCCGGAAAGTATCGCTCCTTCAACTTCTCCAACGCCCGGAATAAAGAGAAGAGTAACTGCAATGGCATCAAAGACATAGTCATACCAGGGTGTACCATTATCATTAGCCATAGCTTTAGCCATGTCCAAGAATATAGCATCACTTGTTGCCTTGTTAAAGGTTGACACACACGTACTAATTCCAACCCCCATCCAATTCCTTAGCTGGTCTCGGTACTCGCTAGTGAACCAAAGTGCATTATTGTTCTTCAAAGAGTAACCCCGAATAAGTAAGGCAAAGTCTTCATCATCCGGCTGACATTTGAACTCACCAAGCTTGGTAGGATTGTCTACACAGCATTTGATATTTCGATAATCAAACAACCGGTTTGACTCTGCGTAAGTGCCGAAAGGTTCTGTTTCACCATCATCTGCAAAAATGAAATCACCTTGCCACAAGTTTGACAACTCATATCCATATTCCTCATGGTGTAATGGTTTGGGTGATATGATATCAACACCCATCGTAAAAGCCAATTTGGTAATGGTTTCTGCATTAGGTGGAGGATAAATAGAAACAGTGTAATCCGGATCAATTTTCCCATCTTGGACGTAAATACAACCCTTGCAACGCCTCCAAGTCTGGTAGTTAAGCCGCTCATCTCTTGGTGCGCTAGCATTATAACTGGATGGATTAAAATCGTCGCAAGTAGATGGAAGTCGTAAATCCCCCCAAGGCACATTGGCAGGCTTGCTTCGAAGTGGATTACACTCGTCACATGCCCCTGGATAGTCATGTTGACATATTTGAATGCAAGCATCGATAGGGGAGTCAAGTTGTTTTCCTTCTGCCGCCGCTTCATCACCTAGAAGCCAAGTGATCCTTCCAATCAGTGAATGGTAATCAATGACTCTATTCATTACATCCATAGTACAAACATTTGGATCACATCCACAATAAGTACGGAGCGTCATACCCTCACCAGAAGTAAAGATCCCTCCCAACCTACCGCTACCACCACTGCCACTATCCTCCTCTTCTCCTTCTTCTTCGGCCTTCTCTTCCTCTCCACCAGTACCAGCCAATGCTGCCTCAAGTTTCATAAGGCGTGCCTCGAGTTTGTCAACCCTTCGTTGGCAAGCATCCTTCTTAAACTTAGGAGCCTTCCCTCCTGCCTTCCCTAGTACCCTGCCATCTTCATCATCGTCGATCTTGATGTCCTCGCTATCAACACCTTCTGATTGACCTTGACCATGGCCATATGTGCTGACAAAATGGAGTAGAATTAATGCAGCTCGGATAAGTTTCATCTTGTTATCTGTGTATGTATTGCAATAGAGCGGATATAAACGATAGGATATGAGATGTGGTTTTGTTTATTGCAATATGATATTTATATTCCTGAATAAAGTGAAACCAATCGAAGCCAATCGAGCACTTGTTTTCCTGTGGCAATAAATGGCAATGGTTTTTCATTCTTTCTTATCGGATGTGTCTCATTAAACGTCTGTTCATTCTCCGTTTATCTATTCAGATGTGAAGAGATCTGACTAATCTTTTGTACAGTGGACTTAGTAATAAGTTGAAGATACTAATGTTGATTTTGTCCCGAATAAATGAGTTAATGAATAAAGTGGACCAAACCCGAAAATCTTTAAACTGCTGAAGGATACCGCAGTTCTCTCAACTAACTAGGCCTTATTGCTGACAAGTAAGTACCTACGCTGGTGGAGACCGGCGGGCTGCAGGCCTTTCCTCAGTATATTGTGTGGTACGGTGTAAACCATTCCTTGAATAGCCTTGAATGAAATGTTGTTGTTAGTTATTTACAGCAAATGCAAAGATTGTCTCCTTTCACCCCCCAATAATAATAACCCCCGAGTTAACTAACCCCAACATTCTTCAAGTCTTTTCTCAACTATCGATTGCGGGGTTTGAAAATCTGCTTATTAATGCATTTGAATCCTATCTGTAGTCATAATATAGCATTGATTAATAAATCCCAATCATTCAACTATATGTCACTAATTCAATATCTTTCCATTGACAATAGGCACTCTAGACGGCTCCCCCGTCGTGGCCGAGACAAACGTTTAACCAAAGCGCCTCCTTCTACACATGAAGCACATTGGAATTGATAACTAAGGCAACACTATCCTCATCCTTTACAATATCGGGGAAGTACATATTTTGTTTCCGGGAGATTCAACTATGCTTTCAAATATAGAAGTAACAACATTGGGAGATAGATTTGTCTGTGGAAGGTTTTCGTTATTGAGTTGTGGTCTGTTGTGGTTTGTGAGATTCAATGCATACCAACACAAGAGAATCTCGTAATATTTATATTTTGGTAGCATCAATACATATCAATACATATCTCGAACATGATCGTCTGTGACTTCCTCAATCTCTTCAAAATCTAACATATGTGTCTTTCCATGTATCCGATTATGATAGCATTACTTGTTGGTTTCCAAGTAACATCAGAAGCGTCAGAGGAACCAACTGATGATTGTGGTGTTACTGCAATGGCAAATAGAGGTATAGATGGCTTCGCTAAATACTTTGCAATGTTTGTTAACATCAAGTCGGGTAGATCTGATATATTAGATATTGAACTATCATTATTTCTTCTCCTCTTCATATCCGGTTCTTCACTTTTAATTTGCAAATGTTATGTGTATCCTTTCTAATTTCCTCAGTTTACAGCGCCAGATGTACAAACTTGAGCACTGTTTTGAATAATATATTATACCGGTATACTATTTCACTAGATATCTAACCCAAACAATATACACTAACTACTAACAATCGAGACAACATCACACCTTCCTCTATCTCTTAGCCTGTCGGCGGTTTGATCTCCATTTCCACTTATTTTATTCCCCGAGTGGTGCCATCTACCCATATTACCTCTGCAATCTTTCCTAGTATTGTCAATATGCTCGGAGAAGGGTCTTTTGACTTCCCTCTTGAATCCCCTTGGGAACAAATGCTCAACAACAGCAGATCAAATCATAGCATCGCTAACGGTATAGAACAGGCCTGGAGCCATTTACAAATTAATTTCCAGGAGGTTGCTGATGCCGCAGCTCGTGATAATGATGATCTACTTGTTAATCAGCCTGTACAACAAGTTGGATTCCGTAGTAATGGTACTATCCCTAAATCTGTGACTAGAGAGATAACAATGGAGATCGAGTCCGCTAGGTCAACATATCTGGGTAAGATGATAATCAACAGTTTAGATAATGATGATTATGAAAGATGGTCTTGGGAAGGTTGGAATAAGATAGGAGCATCCTTTGCAACATCTCCACCCGACGGTATTGGAATGATCATGGACACTGAATGGAGGAGTATCTTGGCAACATATCTGGGGCAACCCGATCCCAACTTTGCATCACTTGTTGGTCGATACTTTGGAAAGAAAGGTAGAAGACTTGATCCATTTGGTGCTAATCTTGCTTCTGAATGCCTTCCGGGGGGAGGATTTAGAAGAATCCACAACTTTATACAGTCTTTGGTCCAGTCTATGATGAAGGTAGCTGGTATCCATTCGGAGAAAGAGGCTGTTAACTTTCTCCTCGGCAAGGTTGGAGCGCCATACATCAACAACTATGTCGATCATCTATCATCACAAGCTGGTC
>Ga0214479_100542_pt1 | contig 21501 bp, 18 predicted proteins | sample M1_20Mar14CPVII9_5_FD_165054 | JGI IMG/M metagenome (GOLD analysis project Ga0214479, IMG submission 165054) | Marine eukaryotic communities from Monterey Bay, California, United States - M1_20Mar14CPVII9sort6BwellE14 | ecosystem: Environmental > Aquatic > Marine > Unclassified | place: USA...
AATATGCTCCTGACTCCGTATGGACTATTAGTTGCTGGTAAAACTACAAATTCAACTGTATGGCCTGATAAATCACGTCCATATACTGTTGCAGTGCTAAAAGCAACTATCAAGAAGAAGGTGTTCATTGAAGAAGGTAGTAAAACCACCACGGATACAACAACAACGACAGATGATAATGATGATGATTACAGTAGTGGTGTTCAACCTATCATGGAGAAGTTACCAAAATCTCGTGAATTGGATGATGTAAAGGGTAAAACAAAAGATGAAATCAAGATCGAGTCTGATGGTAAGGACGGTTCTACAAACTCGACAAATAGTACCAAAATCAAGGCCGAAGCTGATCATGAGTTTATTTGGTCATGGCTGCCTGGTTTCCACGGACATGATGAACCTATACATACACTCTCGAATGGCTTTGGAGACTATGTCGGAACAGTATTTATTGGAGGTGATAACATTGTATCGAAGTGGTCATATAAGACTGTTCAGATCAAATGTAACGCAACACAAGCAAAGAAAACTACAAGTAAGGGTCGGTCTTCCACCAGTACCACCTGTACTCAAAAGACATTTGTCCCAGTGACTATCGATCTATCTAGTGATCATGTCCAAGGAGCAATTATGGCAATTTCTCAACTAGATCCACAAATAAACAAGGGGAAAGATAAGATACCGAACAAGCCAGGGGTCGTTGGGTATACGATTATTGTCTACTGTGTGACATTGGGAGCTTTGATTGGGATGTTCCTTGCTCTACTGTGCAACAAGAGTATTAATCAAACAATAATGTCCTTCATCTTTGATAGAGATGCACAAATGAAGGGTATTTCTTTGGATACCTTGACATATAGTCATGTACAAAATACAAATGTGGCGGAAGCATATCATCGAGCAATGAGCAATCGCTTTGTGAAACATCCACATCTCCTTACACTAATTGACCCACAAGAGGTCATATTGCATCGAATCATTGGCGAGGGTACATTTGGTCGAGTGTGGAGTGCAAAATGGGGAAGCTCAAGTGTGGCCGTGAAAGAGTTTGTATTTGCACAAGCAGCCGTTGCCGGGAAGTCAAGGCAGCAACAGGCCATCGTCGAGGAGATTATAGGAGAGGCCGGGATGATGGCTATTCTAAGACATCCAAATGTGCTACAGCTATTCGGTTGCTCGTTGACTGCTCAGGCTATTTGGATTGTAAGTGAGTTATGCTCGCTTGGGAGCTTACGGCAACTGTTGGATGATAGAGAACGAACACTGACACTGCCAGTAAGGCTCAACCTTGCATTACAAGTCGCAGAAGGGATGGCTTACCTGCATGCTCAGGATCCTCCAATCATCCATCGAGACTTGAAAAGCCACAATATATTTGTTCATGAAACATTTGCTGTCAAGGATGAAACAAAAGATAAGTCTAATGATATTAAACTCTTACGATGGCCATCAAGAAGTGGCGGAAAGAGAGGAGGAGATGCTGCAAGTGCCAGTGGTAGTGAGTCAGGGAGTGGCAGTTCACTGATGAAAAAGCTAAAGAGTGATGAACCGAGTACTAGTAGTACCCCAAGTACTGCCGCCAAAGATAAGAACAAAATCAATTCAAGCATCAGTGCAAAGATTGGTGATTGGGGCTCCGCTCGTGCAACATTAGCAGGTTCTCGAACGATGACTCAGGGAGTTGGAACAGCATGTTGGATGGCGCCTGAGGTATTGAAGCATGCACGTTCCTCAAAGTATAGTGATGTATATGGGTTTGGTATTGTCTTGTGGGAGCTAGCTACACGGAGAGAAGTATACGAAGGTTTAGAGAGTACACAAATCATTGCCATGGTTGCTAATGATCACTTGAGACCAGAAGTCCCTCCTGGATGTCCTTGGAATGAAGTGATGGTGAAATGCTGGAGAGAAGTTCCTTCTGAGCGGCCAACGTTTGAAGAAATAGTTAAAGAACTGAATAGACTCCGACCGGCAGTGAAGAAGTCTACTTATACCGGAGAAGATTTGCAAGCACCCAAGTATCTAGTGAATAGTTACCAAAAGGGAGCAATGCAAGAGGATAGAGAGAAGAATGAAGAAGACGATAATAGACGGATGACTGGTTGATTTATGTGTGTACACCAGTAAATGTGCTAATTTTTGTTGATGATGTTTTGGGTATAGATATGTCTAAGGTTACTGTAAAGACTACTGATTGTACATCTTTGTATGGTGTGCTTCTACCTCTGCTACTTCTTCCATTAAATCCACGTGACATTATGTGGTACTCTTGTGACATGAGTACTCAAGTCGCATAGAGGTATGTAGCGAAAAAAGTACCTCAAAAAAGGGAAGATATTAACACCATATATAATAATACCCTCTACTTCAGCTCGATATATCTACTCTTTCATTGCATTGAAAAATCCGCAGCCTGTATAAATATTATTGCAAAACTATTCTCAGATCTTATATCAAAAACTGAGCAAGGAGAATCAGCCGTCTTTGAGAAAAAAATATTTTTAGTTTATAGATGGTATGGTAGGTGGTGGTGATAATATTGCAATACTACTATACCAAACTAACTACTGCTGATACCGTGCTATAAACAAGTAAAAATATATTCAATTATGCCCAGCCGCTCCTTAAAAAGTATCGGCCCATCCAGCGGTGGAATGGCAACTAAAGCAGAGGATGATATCGATCTCGATCCCACAAAATCAACTACTCATGATGATACTGATGATGATGAAGATGGATGGGAGTGTGCAAAATGTAATGAAAGTAACCCCCAATCGCGTAAACGATGTAAAGGATGTTTAGGTTGGAAAGGTGGTACACGGCGTTGGAGCTCTCGCAAGAACCAGGTTGAACAACTAAAGTTAAAAAGTATTGCAAGGCCAAGGCGTAGTACTACCGCTAGCCCTGGTTCCACTGACGATGAAGAAGACAATAAGAAGGTACAATTATTTTCATTCGGTGATGATCCAAACAGGAATGATGAAACTGATGTAACATTAGAGGGAGGGCGGCCAAAACGAAAGTAAGAATTATTCATGTGCACATCTTATGTTCTTTTTGTATTACACACTCTCATCACTTGATATTACACACCTCATCTCTTGCTTTTATGTTCTTTTTGTACTACACACACTCATCTCTTGCTTTTATGTTACACACACACACACACACACACTCATCGCACTATCCTTCTTTTACAGACTTAAGCAGATTGCTCGTTTTGATAGTGTATCATTTGATCCTAATGCAGCCGTGAAAATTGGCGAGGGTTTTTCATGCCCCCGGTGTTCTTCTGTCTGTTCCTACTCCTCTAAACAATGTGATAAATGTAACCTTGAGTGCTACTATGAGGCAGGGATTGGTGTAGTCGTTCTCAAGGAAAGAAAAGGTACATTTGGTAATCGTCAAAGAAGTTTCTCTTTTAATCCCAACTCCCCTGCTGCTCCACAAGCCCGTCCTGCTGCACCAGTTGCCGTAGGTGAAGATTGGGAATGTCACAAGTGTTCATTGGTCAATGCCGCGTCACGTAGTCGATGCAAGGAGTGTAAGTCCTGGAAGGGTGGTCACCGTGATAGCTCTCATAGGAATGTGAGCGCATCGTTGAGGGAGAGAAGTGACTCTGTCTTCAATCCGGCCGAGGCTTTATTGTCCTTTTCTACCGACATCCAAACCATAACAAAGTCAGGGGGTCGTATCTCATCCTCTTTAGAAGATGAAGAAACTTGGGAATGCCCAAAATGCGAAACGGTAAATCTTTCGACAAGAAGTCGTTGTAAGGCATGTCTAGGATGGAAGAAAACTTTCTATTCACATGCCAAATCAAATCAGCAAGATAATGATGGACCTCCTTGGCATTGCAATAAATGCGAGAAAGTGAATCCATCATCAAGACAAAGATGCGAGAGTTGTCTTGGTTGGAAAGGCGGGTTCTATGCAATGTCCAAAGGCACTAGTGGACAATCATTAGATGATATTAATCATCCAACGGGTGAAAATGATATACATATCCCTTCAAAGCAGGCTGAAGGATTGCCAGAGGGTTGGCTGTTTCGTAGAAAGAAACGACAGACGAGTAATCAGAAGGAAAGTTTTTGGTATTCACCAATACACAAGTTCAAGTTTAGATCAATTGGAGCAGCCCAACAGTTCTGTCAATACTTGGAAGAGGCGAACGGAGACGAGTTAAAGGCAATAGTACTGTTTAAGGACAAAACTCGACGGAGTAAAAAAACAAGCAGGCATTCCGACAAAGTAGGAGATGATGGTGGCGAAGAGGAGAAGCACCACATGGAAGACGACGTTGTGTCTACATTGGCGGAGCTAGCTAAAGAGAAGAAAAAGGCAGAGTCATATCATGGACACGAGACATCATCACCTGAAGAAGAATCAACCTTTGATGCAATTTCAGCTGATGTTTCTCCACCTCCTGGTGAATTATCTGTGAGAGTTCAACTGTATGAAAATGAACTAACACCAAGCAAGAGGGATGACACAGAAGACTTAAATACTACAGTCCGAGATTTACAGGAGAAGCTACAAGCGGCTACTGATCAAGTATCAGAGCTACAAGAGGCACACGATAAAATATCGTCTGCTTTACAATTAAAAGAGACTGCTCTTCTAGATGCGGAGACTACTAACGCCAATATGAAGGAGTGTGCTTCATTGGCGACTAATGCTAGTAAAGAGCATAAGAAAGAGATTGCACATTTGACGAACGAAGTTGCAAGTTTACAATCCCAGCTAGCTGATTCGTCAAGACAGGCTCAAGAGCAAGACATCAAACTAGAAGAGACTACCACATTTCTTCAAGCTGCAAATAAGGAGAGGGACGATCTAAAGGCACAGCTGTCTTTAAGTAAAAACCTCTCTGACGCCAAATCTACGGCGCTGTCAGAATCAAGCAGAACAGAAACCGAGCTGAGAGGAACTATATCTACGCTTGAAGCTTGTATTCACGAATACGAAGACACTATTTCTGACCATGAGTCGTTAAAGAATCGAGTAAAAGACCTTATTTCTGTGCAGTTAGAGAAGGATGAGCTCGTCTCTCAAGTGAGAATATTGAAATTGGAGAACGAACGCCTTCTGAACAAGTCGGAGACGACGACATGTGCTGAAAAACAAACAGAGATTGATGCATTGAAACAACAAGCATCAAAGAGAATGTCTCAGGTATACGAATTAACAGATCAACTTTCAGCTGCGTTGACTGAAAAGGCAGAACTCGTCACACAGTTAAAGCTAGCCAATAGTAAGAAATCATCCTGCAGTGAAGCTGAATCTGATTCTACCAAAAAGGATGCGGACTCAACTGATATTGCACAGCTGCAGGGTCAGGTCGAACGATTGTCGGCTCAGCTAGATGAATCTTCCTTACTGGTATCCGCGTTGACAAGAGAAAGGGATGAGTTGAAAGCAAAGGTAACAGGAGATTCTGAACTACACACTGACAAAACTGTTATGGCTGACATCACTTTACAAAAAGATGCATTAATAACTAAGATCGAACAGTGCCTTTCTCGGATTGATTCCTCTGAGGTCGAAAACCTAACCCCATTAACATTCAAAGAGAAAGAAGCAGAGATATCAGTACTCATCCATGATACAGAAAAGCTTGAGGGTCGCATGAGACAAGTAGTGCAGAAGTTCAAAGACAATTATCTTGTCCGTACAAAAGATTGTAAGGCAAACTTGAAGAAGAAGCACAAGATTGTTCAAGCCAAAATCCAGGCAAGTGAAAAAGATGGCTCAACTAAATCACTAGTTGAAAAGAAGGGTAAGAAGGGGGGACGAAAAGGAAGCAAAGGTAGTTCCGTTGAAGATGAGGAAAAGTCGAATAATGTGCAGCTATTTGTATTTGATGTGCCACAGGAGGAGTACAATTATGGAAGACCAAAGAGAAAGTTGAAAGAGATAGCTCGATTTGATAATATGTCTTTCAACCCGAAGAATGCCGTGAAAATTGGAGAGGGTTTTGCGTGCCCCAGGTGTTCTGCAGTGTGTTCTTATGACTCGAGGGAGTGTGATGAATGTAATCTTGAGTGCTACTATGAGGCAGGTATCGGCGTAGTAACTTTGAAAGAACGAAGAACACTGAAGACACAGAAGAAACAACAAGGTACCTCCAAGATGGCACCAAATGCCTTAAAAGAAGAAAATGCATTGGATTGCCAACCACAAACTTGGGAAAAGATTAATCATTTGCAGCTATTACCCAATGGAGGAGTTGAATACCCTCTTGAACTCCCCAGAGTTATTGACTTTGTTGATGCACAGTGCAAGATGGCGGATAAGAGTGTTGACGCCGCTCGAGATAATTGGATGGAAGTTTGCAAGGAAGAAGCCGATTTAGAAAGCAAAGATTACGATGAGGAACGATTGCACTACTTAAGAGGGTTAAGGGGGCGATCTGTACGTTGTTTGTGTTGTTGGTTGTCATCCATATATTGAAATTACAACCTTTATGTTCTCCACTCACTTACATTTCCCATATGCTTTCTCATATATTCCTCAGCGCATGGCCGATAAAGAACGATTAGAGAAGCTTCGATATAGTGAGAAGGAAGATGAGATGATGATACGATCTGAACATGGAGGTGGTAGTAAGCGTAAGAGAGTAGAAGAAGAGCGCAAGAAACTTTGTTCGAAAAGTATTGTGTTCTCGAAGGATAACAAACTCAACAAGACAGTCGGAACTTGCACTGAAGATGACTGTGAGTTTTGCAATGAGTACAAAAGTGAAAGCGATGGACAGAAAGCTATGTCAACTACTGAGTTGCTTTGTCCTTCATTCCGCTTGCTTGAAGAGAATAATGTATTAAATGCCAATAATACTGACAAAGAAGGGTTAGATTCGTTGCGTAATGCTGCAATTGAAATGCTCCGAGGAGAAAGAGACAAGTTAGGCAAGCTAAAGAACACCAAACACAGGCTTGAGTTTATCAACAAATATAATGAAGGTATCAATGGGGGGAGAAAGTAACGGGGGATTTATCGTGTGTGTGTGTGTGTGTGTGTGTGAGAGAGAGAGAGAGAGAGAGAGAGAGAGAGAGAGAGAAGAACATATGTTTTGGGGGAGAGATATAGAGAGATTGTTTAATCATTGGAGTTGCTCCCTCGATAATCAATAAATGGATTAAAACTTATACTATGAAGATCCATGGCATTTCTCTACCCATTCTAGATTCTGTTTCTGATTTAAGTGTGCATGAAAGCCCATCATATCATAATATGTTCTATTCCTCAAACTACTGTTCTCCAGAGTGTTGTATATCCAATCGAATTCTTCCTTTGGTAGTTCATAGCTCCACCAGAGAGTTACTGTCCAATCTTTCTGATACAATCTTTCTAAAATGCCAAATGATTTTCTAAAAGATGAGGCTCGGACAGGAAATGTTACATTTAAATACGGTTTGGCAAACTCTATCATATCGTCAACCATTTTGTTTGTATATTCTGCATGTATATCTGTTAGTGATGTCGTCCAGCCAATGGACAATACTGTCTTCTTAGGTAGTTCAGACGACACCAAGTTCAAGAATTCGGAAGCATTAAACTTCGGTCGCATCTTCTGTTGTGCTACTTTATCATTCACATCTTCACCTGGTCCAGGCAGTATATCGGCGTTTATCCATACTCTTTTGTGAAGACTCGATGGTAGGTTTGATAAGTATTCCTGTACATCCGATAAACTTGATTGCAATGCATCTATAGATTTAAAGTCGAGTTTTAAAATAGGACATGTGTGTATGCTGTGTTGATGATGTTGAAACTTTATGTTGTGTAATTGCTGTAGAAATGAAGCCAATGTCAAATCACCATCAACTGAAGGGGGGTGTCCCATCACTGAACATTTCTGTATTGATGAATAAATAATATCGGCCTCTATTGCCTGAATCATCTTCGTATTTTTGTTACCATCATCTAAATCTTTTACGGTTTGATTCAGTTTTGATTGATCATTGACAGCATGATGCCAGTTGATGTTTATCAGCAGTAGAGTTTTGTCCATCGTCGTCTCATCTATTCAACATTAACAATATAATAATAGCATCCACTTTCGAATGGTATCCTCGTCATTTTTTTTCTCAAACTCTTCCCCTACCTTACTTCCTTCCTCTCCTCATCTTCACTCTGCAACTTCTTAACAATAATGAGGGTTGTTCTACTATGTTTATTAGTCCCTTTCTTGCCCCTATTACATGCATTTGTATCGCCGGGCTGTATATCTCAAGATATCCCGAAACTCGCAACAAGAAGTGAGAATATCATCAATGATCGTCCTCAGAAGCCATCACTTTATATGATTGATAAAAAGCGTAAAGCCCAACTTGGTATAGGAGATGATGAAGATGAATATGATTTATATCGAGCTTTAGATGTGAATACTGATAAAGGTGGGGAGAGGATGTGTGCTGTGTTTACATATTATTATTTTTCTGTGACGAAATATATAAATGCTTATCTTACCTTTCCTCTCCTATCATATCTATATTATCTTACAATATAAAGGGATCACGAAAATAGTCGCCGGTAGTTTTATCCTTGTGATGATAGCTTTGTTAGTTGTAGGCCTTGTGTAAGTATTTGTCCATTTGTTTCTTTTGGTATTTCTTACTATATCTTGTGAACCTTTTCTACATACATTCGACATGTATACTTATATCTTATCTTACCCCCTTCCTACAACGCTGTAGAATTCCTTCAATAACTGATTATGGTGAAGGTGTATGTTCACCGATTCAGAATGGTGGACGCTGTTGATTAAACTACTGTCTATCTACGGCTACCAAAATGATAAAAACTGAAACTGTTGACTCAGGAGAGGTCAAAAACGAGAAGAGAAGAGTGTCAAGTGCTTGGACTGTAATCAATACAACAGTACATAAAAAGGGTGGTCTGAATAAACAATACAGACTTAGATTAAACTATGGTTAACTGAATACAAAGGAATTATAAGTTATTCACGTTAAAAAAAGACTATTCGTTAAAATGTATGACTCCACACTCTATCCTCCACCCAACATCCATACTAATCAGCTAAGCATTCTCAATTGCCATCAACTTTTCAATACCCTCGTACAACTTGCCAATAATCTCTTTTTCCTTAATGAAGAGACGTGACGAGGGCGAAATGTCTACAGTACCATCCTTTCCAATGGGTGTGTGCTCACCTCCTGTACCACGAACAGAAAGACCCAATGGCTTGCAAACTTCTTTAGCCTTGGCATCTGTACCATCCTTGGTTAAGTTTGGAATCTTAACATGTACTGAAGCACGCATGCCGGTACCTAAATTAGATGGACACGATGTTACATAGCCGTAGTTCTCATCACGAGCAAACTCAATACCATCGATCGATTCAACAGTCTTGAGCATTTCATTCAAGTTGCTAAAGACATCCAAAAGATCACTTCCCTTCTTCATGCACATGATACGTAATTGATCCTCTTCACCAAACCAAATGATACGCATCTTATCATCCGACTGCCAACATCCACGTCCGTAGGGCCAATCTGATGAGATACCGGCTGACTTGAGATACGGATCAGCATCCATATCTTTAAACATGACATGAGCATCGACAAGCTTTTGATACTCATCCTTGGATATCAAGTTGGGATTAGACCCATCATCACCAAAGTCGGGCGTCAAACTATGTACTTGTCCACCATACTTCTCCTTGAGTTGATCAAATGCTGGTAACATCTTCTGTTCAAACTTGATACGTTCATCCTTGTTCATATCACCTGGCAATGAGAAACCGAGAAGGTTCCTACCAACACGAACTCGCATAGATAGTTCCTCTTGACCCAACTTCTTCACGTCGTAGTCAATTCCTTCATCAACACTCCAATCAGTAATGTGTTTCTTATCTCCCGAATCATCGCCGTGATAATCACGAATAACCTTATCAAAGAAGGTACCAAACTTGGAGTAATCCAATGGTGACATGGCATAACATCTATATATTTGTTTGTGTGTTTGTGGTTTTGGTGAGGAAGTAGTGGAAGTAACGAGTTAAGAGTTGTGTACAAGAAGATACTAAAACAACAGAACAGAACACTCACCCCAAGCCAGAATCAGGATTGTCAATACCAGTCTTGACACACTTCCAAAAGGTAACCAAGTCCTTTGCAGCTAGATCACTTCCTTCATCGCTCATGAGATATTCTTGACAATACTTTGCACAACGGTTGTCTGGATTTGATTTCAAAACTTCCATACATTCATTGATAAGTTCTTGGATAAACTTGGCCTTTGTCTCATCATTCGAGTCGATGGTAAGATTGGTGGAGATTGACTAACTTGGTGATGAGGAGTGATTAGGAAGGGAAGAAGAAGTGGCTTCGAAGAAAGTAGCTTTGAAGTTAGTGTTGCACTCGCTCTTAATTCAGTGTCGACGTTGATACTGTTTGATTATTAGTTGTAGGAGACTAACAGGCCTTCACTCCCGCATACATCTTCTCCTACCCACGAGTTGTTTAGTCTTGATACATTGTTAGTCTTGCTTTCTTATACTCCTTTCATCTCATAATCTTACCATACTACAAGTATACAACTTAACCCTCAAGAGTAACAAATAGTAATACAATGGAATCTACTACCACCACTGAAAATAATTCAACCACCCAACAAGGTACCAATACCACCGTAAAGCTAAATGTGGGTGGAAGATACTTTGAGGTATCACTATCTTTAATTAAACAAGCACCACATTGTGATGATACAATGCTTTCACGACTTGTTTCCAAAGAATGGAATAATACAACAAACAACGACAACCCAACTCAAGCGATATTTGTTGATCGGGATGGTGATATATTTGCACATGTGTTGAACTACTTGCGTTATAGAAGCATCGAGTTGCCAAATAGTATACCAATATCAATATTTGAGCGTGAGTTGGACTTTTATGGCATTACAATTCATGATGAGAGTAGTATCCAACAGAGCACATCAGTTGTCACGATGCAGCGTATCAAACAAGAAATTGCAAATGCCGAGCTTCATCATGATATGTTGCTTATTGCAACATCATGTCATACCAAGTACATGTCTGGACGAACAACTACTCATATCCGAAGCGGTGACATTGATTTGAAACATAATCCATACTTTTACGACAAGACTGAAATGATGGAGGTCTTGAATGACTACCTTGGTCAGTTCTATGGATTACAAGCATCAGCTTGTAAGAGATTGTTTGAATCTGATTTGGACTTTGTTCTCAAGGTGAAGGAGCTCAGTAGTGTTACTACTAGTCAAGCATCATCAAGCACTACTACCTCGATTAGACCGCCAACTCGTCATGGAAGACACATCATTGATGGTGATGATGATGAATCAATCACTTCAACTGTTTCAGACTTGATTGGTGAAGCATTACAAATAACACCTCCTAGAGTCAAACGTGATCGACGCCGTCCAGTTCTTAGTGAAACTGATTTCCTTCGAGCACTTGAACAGGCATTGGAATGACTCCCTGAATTGCATTGTTATGAATCTTAATAGTCGATATCTGTAACCATAAATATAATGTTGAACATAACCATTATCAATTCCACGTAATGTCAGTCACCTTCACTGCTGTTAGGATTCCATATAAAGGCCTGTCGATCATAAAACGAGCAACTAGACACTATTTCACATTTGTCACTGGATATCCAATCAGCACCATAGGCCATGCTCTCGTGTGCTATAAACTGTGAAAGAATTTCAACATCACCATCATCACCTCCTAGTATAGGCACGTTGACAACTCTACAACCACCATGCATTGCTGCAACAAGAATCTTTCCACTGTGTGATATATCTCCTTCTACTTCCCTGTTATAGCATGATGGATGCCATTTGATTCTCCATACACCGCCGCCTACATGAACTTTTGACATTGGTTGATCCATTTTCCTATAATCATATATCCGCACATACTCATCATAACTACCAACTGCAAATACATGATCTATTGAAGGGTGTGAAGATATTGCAGTAACTCCTGCCTCAAACTCCGACTCTCCAATTTTATGTATATGTCGTTGTGTTTGTCGTACATCCCAAACTTTGAGTGTCACATCATCAGCACCGATTAGTACTACATTCTCATGACCTCGAAGGAAGGAACACGTCCACACCTCTGATGGACAACCAAACATTGTATGTGCATTCCATCTATGTGATTCTTCAATACTAACAACATCTTGGGACTCGTCGTCATTTATTGTTGTTGATGATACAACTTTGTGAAGAGCCACAGTACCATTGGAATAAGATGATACAATCTGATCTTCTGATTTTATATTGGTGTCATCGTTTGTAGCAGTGTTTATAAAATCATTCCATGCTAGAGATAGACATAAAGCATTCCCATCCGATTCGTCAGATGATGTCAAATGTGAAAGTGTCCATGATTGTTTTGAGTTGTTCTTCTCTAACGAGTGTAGATGTATCCTCCCCGAAGCACATGCACTTGCATATATTGCTGGCACATTGATAGTTTGTCGTCTTCTCCATTTACCATCAAGTACTCCACTTTCCATTTGTACTACATCATATGCATTACCAAACTTGATACTTGTAGATGATGATAATGTTGTTGATGGTGATGATATCATATACAATCGTAATTCACCACTACGGCTAGACGACTTTTGAATATCAACACTTTCTTCTTCAGTTGTAGTATCATTCTGCTGCTCATTTAGTTGATAACAACCAATTATCAAAGGTATCACATCATCACCGTCATTTTCATTAATTATTTTGCAGTCAGATATCTCTTCTGTCGGCTGCACATTTCGTATCGGTGTATATGTTTCAAGACTACATGCATTTAATGGTGTTGTTAACCTATCAAACCATGTATTTCTACTACTACTATCATCGTCAACCATTGTTATGTGATGTAAGTATATAAATGGGGAGAAAAATCTTTTTTTCACCTTACACCTGGAATATCTACAAAAAAAGTTGGGCTAATAGATAACTCTCTCGACAACATTCACTCGCAACAAACACAATGAGTAGTAATACAAAACAAAAGCCCATATCTATCACTCTTCAAAACAGCAACAGCGTCGTCCAGGATTGACGGATGATGAAGTTGAAGAACTTCGTCAAGCATTCGACTTATTCGATACCGACGGGTCGGGAACGATCGATCCAAAGGAACTCCGTGCTGCAATGCAGTCTCTTGGCTTTGAAACGAAGAATCAAACAATCTACCAAATGATTCAAGATATTGATAAGGACGGCGATGGTGATGTTGACTTTGACGAGTTCTTGGATTTGATGACTAGGTGAGTTGGAGAATGAATGAAGAATGACAATGATTCACTCGCACTTCCATTATTCTCATACTACACTCCTCTACTCTATACACAACAACACAAAAGTCGACTTGCCGGAAGTGATACAAAGGAAGATATTCAAAAGATATTCGAACTATTCGATGATGATAAAACGGGATACATTTCATTGCAAAACTTGAAGAGGGTGGCTCGTGAGCTTGGTGAGACTATTATGGATGATGCCGAGTTATTGGAAATGATCGAGCGAGCAGATACCGACCATGATGGTCAGATTAGTTCAGAAGAGTTTTACACAATCATGACTCAAAAGACATTTGCTTGAGTAAACAGATTACTACTAATCCTTTTGGAGGACAATTAAATCAAACTGGTGGAGTTACCGGTAGGGTAAACAAGCTGACTTATATAACATCACAATGGGTCTCTACCAAAGATCATCATGTATGAATTATGAGCCTATGTCTACCTGCTTTACTAAGTACGGTCTTATAGATATAGGTACTATGAATACAGACTCTAACATATGAATTATATTTAGCCAATAGCTTGACGAATTGTGATTACCAGTCCATCGGCGTTTAATTCGTCTAGCTGTAAATAACTAGCACCTAACATATGAGCAAGTTCTTTACCCTTTCCAACTCGAACATATTTGTTACCCATCTCAGTGTCTACCATTAAAGTCGGCGTTGCAAGTGTGGCAAGTTTAGAAGCCATTTGTTCCGTCTGTTGCCAAGCGTCGCTTCCTTGTGGCGAGCCTGGTAGCATAACGTTACCCTTGCCGTCACTCAATACAATTAACAGTATAGCTTGGTCTGATTCGTGTCGTCTTAGACGTTGAATGGTATCATAAGATAGGGAGAAGGAGTGAGCCAATGGAGTACGCCCTCCTGTAGGGAGTCTTTGTAGTTGCTTTTCAGCTAGCTCAACACTCTTTGTAGGTTCCAGCAATATCTCTGCTTTGAGTCCACGAAAGGCGATGACTCCAACTTTATCTCTCTGCTGGTAAGCATCTGATAGAAGCGCTAATACAGAGCCCTTAACTGCTTCCATTCTTTTCCTAGCGCTCATACTTCCAGATGCATCAACAACAAACAGAATAATGGTATCGGTAGTTGACTTTTTTACTTTTCGTCTCCAGTTATTGGGTAATATAATGGGCATACCATTCTCTGAGAGACCATTTACAGCGGCAGATCGTAAAGTTGGTTCAATAGCCAAGTCATCTAGTTTATCGGTTGGTGCCGATCGAACATAGTGACCTTTTTTTGTATTATTGACTGTATTTCTTCTGCCACTACCAGGCTGATTGGCTTTTTGCTGTTGCTTACTTAACTTTAGTTTCTTAATCTCGTTTGGCCTGCTTGCTGTAAATGTTTGCATCTCATCACTATTGTCTTGATGATTTTGTTGCTCATTCTGCTCGGTATCATTGCTGGATGAAAGCTCGTCTCTGGTATCATTCTCCTGTTGTTGATTTCCTTCAGAGTTATCAGGTTCCTCATTGTTAGTTGGGTCATCCTGGTTCTCTGGTGGTGAGTTGTTCGTCAACTTGTCTAGTAAATCATTTGTATTGGGTCTATCGTTTGGAGACTCGAATGGTTGCTGTCTACGACGATGAGATAATACCCATTCAGATGCTCTTCGTATATCTTCATTCTGAACAGCTAATCTTCCTTCATATGCTGCTAAAGCAATTGCAGTCTTATAAAGAGTAATATCAGCTCGAAGACTTCCTACTTTCATTTCAGTACATATCCTGCTAATGAGTAAGAGCATATCATCTGATAGGACTACCTCTGGTAAGAGATCTTTGGCTGATTGTATCTTCTGTGCTAACTCGATTTCTACTTCCTTCCACTTTTCTTGAAAGGTATCACTATCTCTTTCAAAAGCAATACGCTGTCTAACGACTTCTGCTCGTTCATTGTAGCATGTTGGTGCTGTAACATCAACCATTAATCCAAATCTATCCAACAGTTGTGGCCGCAAATCTCCCTCTTCTTGATTCATCGTACCTATTAACATAAACTTTGCCGGATGAGAGTGACTTACACCTTCTCTTTGTACGGTGTTTACACCGCAAGCTGCAGCATCGAGTAGAACATCTACAAGATGAGCCGGTAATAAATTAACCTCATCGACGTATAGAACACCTCTATTTGCAGATGCTAATAATCCAGGTGAGAAGACACGTTTGCCACCTTGCTTCAATGTTGCAGAAAAGTCAATGCTTCCTAATACTCTATCTTCTGTTGCTCCAATCGGCAGCTCAATAAATGGTGTCGGTAATTGTTTAACTTCTTTATATTCTTCTGCTTGATTGTATTGATCATATGAATTAGTTTCCGTATTATAGCCAACAGAGATAGATGGCATAAGATGTGATATACCCCGAGCAGCAGTACTCTTTGCAGTGCCTTTATCTCCTCGTATCAATACTCCACCGATTGATGGATCGATAGCACAAAGTATAAGACATAGTTTGAGATCCTCTTGCCCGATGATTGCAGCAAAAGGGTAGTGTCTTCTACTCATTGATTGATGGATGATGATCTGTGTAGACGGCAAGCAGCGGCAAGCGACCAATATGAAGTCGTAGGCCAACAACAAAAATAAGAGTATCATACCACTCGTCGATTGTAGCACGTGCTTTATTGCCCAGCAGACAGTATCTTTTGCAAAATGTTTCTCTTTACTTTGATGTCATATCGTATCGTAAGTCAATCAACGATATGTAATATCCTCATCTGGTCATTATATCATCGTTCATATAAGTAGCTAGACCATTCATAGCTAGAAAATTATATAATTGGTTACATAAAGAGCAAATCATCCTTGTAGACCTAGCATACATTTTATTCTTAAATCTAAGCTGTAACAGATTATTATTATAAACAAAACAATCATGACGGAGTCCATCAATGATCAGTTTCAGATATTACTTTTAACACATTCATCTACTGATATACTTGCATTAGAATCTGCAAAGCGTTTACTACCCATTGACTTTGTGCCCATCGAGACTGTGGATCTTACTGAACTCAAGGAAGATAGTGATATGATTGATATACTTGATAAGAAGAGAGCTTCTGAATCTCGTATAGTAATTGTTGTACGATTGTTAGGAAGGGGAGTACCAGGTATGCAACACTTATTAGATATAGTTCATAAACAACATATTGATTTAGTTGTAGTTAGTGGAATCGCAGGGAGCTTTGAGCCAGATTTGACAGCCATGTGTACGGTGAATCATGATGTTATCAATGAAGTGATTAAATACTTTAATGCTGATGGCTATGCACTGAACATGGCCAATATGCTTCGGTACCTTGCTGATACTCTATTGAAGTTTGGTTATGGATATAATAAACCGATTGAGCAACCGAACCATGGTCTATATCACCCACGATTTAGTGATCAAGTAGAAGCAACAATTGAACATATGAAAACAGTAGTTGGTTGTAATAATGCCAAACCTACAGTTGGTATAATCTTTTATAGATGCCATTTCTTAAGTGGCAATACTTCCTTTGTGGATGCCTTGATTGATGAGATTGAAGCACTTGGATTGAATGCAATAGGTCTTTTTACCGAGTCTCTTCGAGATGATCAACCATGTGATAATGTTAATGGAAAGATGATAGAACGATTCCCGACAGCACTTATGCATTTACTCGATGAAGATGGGAAATGCTTAGTAGATGTCCTTATCAGTTCAATGGCGTTTGCAATGGGTGAAATCAATCCTGATGGTCCCACGTTAGGTAACTGGGCTACTGCGGCGATTGAAGCGTTGAATGTGCCTGTCTTGCAAGCCATTAATAGTGTTGACACTCGGCAACAATGGGAACTTTCAGCACGAGGTCTTTCTCCCCTTGACACGGCTATGTAAGTTATATGTACAAACTTTGATTGCGGTGGTATGACTTTTGCTTCTGTATTGCTCACCTATTTCTTCTTGTTCTTACTGTTGATAAAAGGAATGTGGCAATACCGGAATTCGATGGTCGTATCATTAGTGTTCCTATATCTTTTATGGCTCCTCAAGACGAATCAAACAATGTCAGGTATTATGAGCCTGTCGAGGATAGAATCGAGGCGGTCTCTAAGCAGGCAGTTAAAATTGCACGCCTTCGGCATAAACCAAACAGTGAAAAGAAGATAGCATTTGTGCTAACAAACTCGAGTGGAAAGGCACAGAGGATTGGAGATGCTGTAGGATTGGACACACCTGCTTCTTTAATGAGAGTCTTCCAAGCGATGAATGATATTGGATATAATTTTGGAGGTGAAGACTTACCTCCCGATGGAGATAAATTGATACAAGCCCTAATAGATAAGTGTTCATATGATGAAATCGTGTTGACAGAACGTCAACTAGCCAATGCAGCAGGTCGTGTTCCTACCGAAGTTTACAAGCGATTGTTTGAATCTCTTCCAACTAAGCAGAAAGATCATATGGTTGAGCAATGGGGGCCAGCGCCAGGCATCGCCTACGTACATGATGGTAAGTGAAGGTCAAGATGTGCACATGATGTGCTCTTTTTTGTTGTTGATTATACCTCATAACTCTTACGCCTCACTGCCGTCATCTCAGGACATATTGCTTTGTCAGGCTTGGAGTTTGGCAACATTTTCATGGCATTACAACCTCCACGAGGTTATGGCATGGATCCTGATAAAATTTATCATATGCCAGATCTGCCTCCACCACATAACTACTTTGCCCTTTATCACTGGCTCCGAGACGAATGGGGCGCAGATGCCATTTGTCACATGGGTAAGCATGGGACGTTAGAGTGGCTTCCTGGAAAAGGTGTGGGACTATCGGGCGAATGTTATCCAGATACATTTCTTGATGACATGCCTTTAGTTTATCCGTTTATTATAAATGATCCAGGTGAAGTGAGTACGCCTGAGCTTCTCTCTCAACATTCTTTTCATTGATTCAACGCTGCTATATTTCTCTTACTCGATATTATAATAAGTGCAGGGTATGCAGTCAAAACGGAGAGCTCACGCGCAGATTATTGATCATTTAACTCCTCCGATGACGACTGCTGATAGTTACGGCGAGATTGCACAGCTCATGCATCTTGTAGACGAGTATTATCAGATTGAGATGTTAGATCCAAGCAAGCTACCACTAATTCAGAAGCAGATATGGTAAGTCAAACACTATTTTCCTTGAAACATATACACACTAACGCCTCTCCTCATTTCCAACAAACAGGGAGCTGATTGAGAAAATCAATTTGGATGAAGATCTTAAATTATTGCTCAATCCTCGCGAAGCTGACTGTAAAGATGTCACAGACCACAGCCATGAACACACAGATCATACTCACGAGCACGAGCATGCCCATTCTAAATGCAGTGAATGTTGTGACGACTCTCACATATACAATAAGGAACAAACTGAAGAAGAAGCTCCTGACTTGCTGTTCGTACAGTCAACATTTGATTTGTCAGTCATATTTGAGGAGTCTAGCAAAGGTGATTGGGGCAAGATTAGTGAAGTAATAAAGTCATGTCTTGAATTGAAATTCACAGGAAATCAAGTGCAGAATGTGACCATCAATGAGCAGATACTCCATGTTGACCACAACTGTCCTCGTATCACAGCACAGGATTTGGTTGATGCTTTGTTTGGATTTGGTTATGAAGTCACAATTATATCAGATGGCGGTGCTGTAGCAGAAGATCACTCTCATGCCCATTCACATCAAGAATCTGCAGAATCTTTAAAAGAACACAGCCACAGTCATGAACACTCTGGAGATCACGATCATGATCATTGGTAAGAAGCTTCGCGTCTGCTCAATCAGTTTTGTGTGTTTATCTAACTTTGTTTATCATAATTCACCATCAGGCATGACATAAATGAGGAAAAGCTATCAAAGATGGACGGCAAAGACTTTGCCCATTTAATGGAAGACATGGATGGGTATCTATGTGAGTTAGCAGGGAGTCAGATAAGGGATGGTTTACACATCTTGGGTGACGTGCCACAAGGTGATACAATGATTGACATGCTACAAGCACTTACTCGTCTTCCGAATCTTCACGTACCGTCCCTGAGAGAGTCGATAGCTTCAATGTTTAATCTTGAAGCAACGAAACTTCTCTCTAATCAAGGGGCACGTCTCGATACTGTTCCGAACTCCTTGGTTGAACTTGCAGGACGACCTATTGTTACTTCTGGGGACGCCGTGGAAACAATTGATGAGCTTGGTAAACACGCATTGGCATTATTGAATGAGAAGGAATTCAATATCAAAGATGTCAAGAATGTAATTCAAGAAACCTTCTCTCCTCTTTCTGCTTCGGTAGACATATCTGATCTCATCATAACATTGGAATTTGTCTGTGAAACTTTGGTACCAAACTTAGGTGCTACAACACAAGAAATTACATATCTCATCGCCGCGCTGGATGGTGGCTTTATACCTCCCGGACCGAGTGGCTCGCCAACAAGAGGGATGGCACATTTGCTACCAACTGGCCGCAATTTCTATTCTGTTGACCCACAAGCTCTACCTTCTAACGCAGCATGGCAAGTTGGGGTTGGATTAGCAAATGAACTTCTATCTCGCTATCTTAAAGAGACTAATACCTACCCAGAGCATGTTGCTATAAGTATATGGGGTACTGCAGCGATGCGTACACATGGTGATGATATTGCTCAAGTGTTTGCACTTCTTGGTATAAGGCCAATCTGGCAACAAGAAAGTCATCGCGTCATCGGTGTTGAATTGATTCCATTACAGGAACTTGGTCGACCTCGAATTGATGTCACATGTCGAATCAGCGGATTCTTTCGAGATGCTTTTCCTCATTTGATCACTCTTTTGGATGATGCTACCAATATGGCAATCGATGCAAATGAACCGCTTGAACAAAACTTTATTCGGAGGCACTATCTTGAGGACATTGCCTCTAACATGAACGATTCGTCGGCTAGATACAGAGTGTTTGGATGTCCTCCTGGCGCTTACGGTATTGGAATTTTGGATTTGATTGAAGCTCAGAACTGGAAAGATGACGCTGACTTTGCCAAGTGTTACATAAACTGGGGCGGCTATGCCTACTCGAAGAAAGAGCCGCAGGGTGTTGATGCTCGTAGTCAGTTTACACATCGTCTCACAAGTGTTGAGGTAGCAATTCATAACCAGGATGATCGAGAACATGATATATATGATTCGGATGATTATTTTCAATTCCATGGTGGTATGATTGCTACAATTCGAGCACTTTCAGGCAAGCAACCAAAAGGATACTTTGGTGACTCTTCAAATCCAGATACACCTAAAGTTCGTGATATAAAGGAGGAAACCTTACGAGTTTATAGAACTCGAGTAGTGAACCCAAAATGGTTAGAAAGTATTCAGCGACATGGATATAAGGGAGCATCAGAGATGGCTGCAACTGTTGACTATATGTTTGGGTATGATGCAACTGCAAATGTGATGAGTGACTTTATGTATCAACAGATTGCTCAATCATATGCACTTGATGAATCAACACAAAAGTTTTATGAAGATTGTAACCCATGGGCTCTACGAGGTATATCTGAACGATTACTGGAAGCAGCAGAAAGAGATCTTTGGGAGAACCCTGATCCTGCCACCATTGAGGCTTTACGGCAAACCCTCGTTAAAACTGACTCGATGCTCGAGGGAAGGTTAGATCCAACAGTATAACTCTTGCTACTCCAAATGTAGGAATTAGTATGCCATCAATATCTAGCATCAATTATCTCAGCATCAATGACTACTGTCTACCTCTAATGTAGGAATTAGTATGCCATTACGATTCTCGTTGTATAGAGGTAGGTAATCAAGAAAGGCTCAAAAAACAATCAACTGCCTCAAGGTTTTCTACTGCTCACGTAGGAACTAATACGAGTTTCCCTATGAGTTTTAATCTACTACTGCCCCCCTCCGCTAAAAAATGTGTATTGCAAATGCCATTTATACAACTTCTTATCAAAGCTATTAGAACGACGATATATATACAAGTAGCCCCAATAACAAGTCTTTAAACATGAAAGAAGATCAAAGCTATAATAATAATACAACTAACATGACGACGACACAATCATCATCGGTCGACAACTCATCTGTCTCCCAACAACGTCGTCATGTTAGTTGTATTATTATTATAGCTTTGATCTTCTTTCATGTTT
>Ga0214479_100544_pt1 | contig 21470 bp, 19 predicted proteins | sample M1_20Mar14CPVII9_5_FD_165054 | JGI IMG/M metagenome (GOLD analysis project Ga0214479, IMG submission 165054) | Marine eukaryotic communities from Monterey Bay, California, United States - M1_20Mar14CPVII9sort6BwellE14 | ecosystem: Environmental > Aquatic > Marine > Unclassified | place: USA...
TACATGATCAGTAGTCTAGGAAGCAATAGCCAAAGCATCAACAACTTGAACGAATTGAAAGACTGAACCCGACCTCATTCCAATCGGCATAATCGACCCCACAACAAATCCAGCTGTCACGGGGCCACAATGTATGATCAAGTCAAAAGTCATAAGTCTCAAAAAACCAAATAGCTTTCTCCGTCGATACGATAAATATGGGTTCACCGCCGCCGTCTAAAGGTGGCAGTATTGCCAAGCTTTCAATTATTGGATTGATTACATACATTGCTGGCGTTTTTGTTTCTCCTTACATAATACCAATTGATTTCATATCCTCTAAATTATTATTCAGTGAACCAGCCCAACAAGTTGAAGAAGTTAATAATGTTGATGCACCTACACCAGCCACTCCGCCCAGTGCAGTTCCCGAAACGAATATATTATTTGAAAAGACATATAAATCAATAGTTCAGTTTGATTATAAGAATGATCCGTTTGATGGAGTAGATATCGTAGTCCATAGGAATGGTGAACCTGGAAAGTCCGCGTTATTGTTTTGCCTTTGTTTGATTGTCTTTGCAAGTCATGTGTACTAACATAGTTACTATCACCTTTCTTCATCTTCATACACCGTGTAACGCGCATCTTCCAGATCCATGTTCACGTCAAGACAATACACTGGCCTCACTTGATGACGAGTTAAGTCCTGCATCTAGATTACTCATTAATGCAGCTGCTAAGTTGCATGGTGGGAAGAAACCACTAGATGTTTATGATAAGTATGATTTTGATTCTGTATTGACACATTCATTGGGTAAGTTGTACAAATGTATTAGGTATTGAGTATGAATAGTATTATGAGTATTATACTAATACTATTTCTAACCCTCAATCCACTTGTGATACAGCTGGCGGTACGGGAAAACAATCTCTTTTGCAAGTAAAGGGATCATCCTGTGGAGCAACATGGAATGAAGAGAATCATTATTTAGATAAGGCACCTCACCTTAAGAAGAAGGAGATATCAATGATCAAGTTTTGTGATATGGGTATTGATAAAACTCCAATTCAGTTGGATCATGATAAGTTGATTAGTGTACCCGAGGTGGGATCAATGCCTTGTCACTTTCACACTAGAGAAGGTGTTCGTATCACTAGTTTAGAACAATTGGCTGACTTAGCACGAGATGCCAAGGTACCCACAACTGGAGAATGTACACAAGAGAAACGTAATGCGGATGGTACGTGTAGTAGTGAAGAAGTATCTACTGGTAGTGAACGCAAGGAGTTACACCTATACGCTGTTCAAGCTGGAAGACAATTTATCTTTGCTCCAAAGTATGTGGGTGAGATATTTGAACTGCCACATGTCAAGGTACCTCGTGATCTACCAGTTTGGCTTGAGGTTATCAGTCTCTCGCCACGAGTGTTTGATGTATTTAACTTTTTTGATAGGGAAGAGAGTGCAGCCATTGTTGACAAGGCATTGAAGGAAACGTCTGAGACGCACCGTATTAAACGTAGCAGTACTGGTGCTAACGGATATAATGTCAATTCACAGCGTACAAGTGAGAATGGATTTGATACGCATGGTACACAAGCACAAGCTGTAAAGCGACGATGTATGAATGTGTTGGGTAAGTTTATCGTCTCTTCAACATGTCATGTCTGTATACAATAGCACTCGATACTCATAATGCTTTATAAATACCTCAAGGTTTTGATGAGTACCAAGAGAGTTTGACAGATGGTCTACAGGTGTTGAGATACAATAAAACTACAGCGTACGTTCCTCACTTAGATTGGATAGATGACTACCAAAAGAAACAGGAACATGATTTCGATACAGAGCATTTAGGTTCGAATAGATTTGCTACAATTCTACTTTACATGACGGATCTAAATGAGGGAGACGGAGGAGAGACTGTTTTTACACATGGTTGGCCAGTTGGTCAAGCAGAAAATGATCATGTAAAGTTTGAGGATGCCAAGTTAGCTTTGCGAGAATCAGGCGATGCAGAAGGATTGTTTGAGCCTGATAGTTGGCAAGAGAATATGGTTGCTAGATGTCGATCACGACTAAGTATTCGTCCACACAGCTCGAGAGCTGTCTTGTTCTATAGTCAAAATCCAGATGGTACACCTGATAACCAATCCTTGCATGGAGGCTGCCCTGTCATTAAGGGTGAAAAGTGGGCGGCTAACCTATGGGTGTGGAAGTAAGTATTGTTATCAAGATTGATATGATCATAAGTATGTCTCTTATACTGATCTTTCTTAATTATATGACCAATAGTGCACCAAGAGGAGGCTTCCCCGGCAGTCCTGTTAATAAGGAAGTTGTAGAACGTAACAGAGCAGCAGGTAAAACAACTGAAACTAATGCTCAAAAGAAGGCATCATTTACCAACACAAAAGAGAATGAATCCATGAGGAATGCTGAATTATTCTTCCAAGACACCTTCTGGGGTAAGTTAGGCTATTCATCCGAACCATTAAATGTTAACACATATGAAGGTCACCAATGGAACGTCAAGGTCAACGGTGACACTGTTGAAACATTTGTGATTGATAAGAGACCAATACAAAGGTATACAATATGAGAATAGTATGGAGGTGATAGAGAGTACAGTCTTCAATCGATAGAGTCTATCTTAAATTAGACTGATTATTATATCTGTTGATTATATTACAAGTTTCCCTCCCATAAACAAATACTGTCAAACATACCAGCTCTCTAACCAAACAATTGCCTGAGCTCACTTTCATCGAAGCCACCGTCTAAACCACCGCCTTTGATAGAATGCCTCTGCTGCTCTTCGATGTCATTCTCAAAGTGGTTCTCTTGCCTTTCTATTCGGATGACATCAATCTTTTCTTCGATAGTATTTTCTACTATGTATCGATGCACAAAGGTCTTTCTTGTTTGCCCAATCCGATGTATACGATTAATCGCTTGTGCATCTAATCCACAGTTCAACAATGGCTCTAACATGAAACAGTGGGTCGCCTCAGTCAGTGTTAAGCCCTCTGCGCTGTTCTTTACATTCATTAATAAGACTGGACAACTGCCTGACCGATATCTTTTGATATCTTCCCCAAAACGTTTACCACTCTTTGGTCTTATGAATTGAATTTGATTCGATCGAAGGGCTTCAGCAACAACATCGAGCATTTCTTCCCATTGTGAAAAGACTATACCCTTGTCACCCAATTGAATTGAATCCATTACATCTGCAACCAACCTGTTGACTTTGCTACCAAAATCTCCTTTGATATCTCTTGATATCTTCTTTGTCACAGCCTCTTGTTTCTTTTCATTACTTGCTAGGAAGATATCTTCTCGCCTTAAAAGGGTAGGGCATCTCATCGGGCATTTAATGGTAACTGTCCTTGCATGTCTGTTGAATATCTGATCGATACATGTAGAGTGGAATACGTGACCGCACGGCAAGACAGCCTTCTCAGATGGATCACCATCGAAAGATGCTAAACAAATTGAACATGAATTTGTCGCGTTGTCGTCTTCACTAGTAGATTTATCTTTGCCTGATCGTTGGCTCTTGAGATATGTTAGTGATGATTTGCAACGCCTCAGTTCTGCAAGGGCAGAAGCTTGCTTCGCTTCATGTTCCATTATCTCCATATCAACTGTGCTTGGTTCAACGATGAAAGCAGCTTCATTTCGACTGAGAAATGTAATATCTTCACCTTCCTCTTTCAATCGCATTGAACGCTTACACTGGTTAAGTTCGTCAATATCCGATAGTAGGTCGAAGTAAGATCGCCAGACAAGCTTCCCTACTTTGATCTCTTCTTTCTGTTTTGATTGCAAGTCAAACCATTTACCTGCTCTCTGTTGAATATTCTTGAGATAGCTCTTGTGCTGTTGCTTCACGACCTTGGCTGTATTGGTTTGAACAAACCTGCAGATAGATTTCAATACGCACATTATCTCGGGATCATTTGACAGCTTTTCCACCTTTATAAGATCATCCTCGAGATGGCAGTGTTGACAAACAGGCCCTGTTTGCTCCCAATCAGATCTACAACGTCTGCACTGGGCGTTGGTGCATACCTCACCATTTGTTGGTTGTGAAGACAAGGCGGTAACAGCATCAGACCAATTCTCTTGTCGAAAAGAGCCAACTTCATCTTCCCCTTGCTGAATCCGCATAGCCAAAGCCAGTTGAAGTCCATCGACTGATGTGTAATTGGGGAACTTTCCTCTTCGTATCAGTACACCATCGAGCTGTGAGACTCCATTGTTATTGTTCATGTTGTCGTAGTAGCCAAGTAGATCATATCCAACACTTTCACACAAACGCTGATGACTTTGTTGATCTCCATATATTGCAATCCAAGCTAGGGCATCCTCATACCATGACCGGTTGGTGTCTTCGGAAAGTTCTTCCAGCTCCTTGTCAACTTCAACTCGAGCTCTCACTGCAGTCTTGAATTGATGTTTGCGTTGACAATGGATTGTTTGAGCATGACCCATGTATTCATTGTACAATACTTGCTCTTCGCTCTCCATTGCCTTTAACTTTGATTGTTTCTCATCACTATTGGCGGCTTGAATAAGTGTCGTCAGCACGTTAGACATATTATGAAGGATATGAAGTCTTTGGAGAGAGTCGTCAGCAATGTCTGGTTCAAAGAATTGACACTTAAGACCAGTATAACACCTTCTCTGGCCAATCTGCGACTCGTTGTGGTAAGATTTTATAACTAAACGCCATGTCTTTGACTTCTTTGCTCTAAAGCCGGAGATAACATTCAGCTCTCCGTCCTCTGATACTGTGAAGGAATGGATATCTATGAATCCACCTCCAGAGGCATTCAACATTTGGAGAGTACACTCTTTCGGGTAGAGTACTACTAATTGTTCTTCTTGTAGGTCGGAAGGTAATGATGATATTGATCGTACTTTCAAACAATTGATTTGGGGCGATATACCAACAAAATCGATACATGTCCAAGTACTACTACTCTGTACATCCTCAGAAGCGAGGGGGGTGATTATCCAATCAAGTAACGATGACGACAACAAATGATCAGAGCGGAACCCAACACAGCCCTTGAGTATGGCTTCTCCAATTATCTCTGAAGGCGATGCATTACTATCTGCCAAATCTAATGCTTCTTGATAAATGGACTCACTCTTCTGCAATAGTTTCATGTCTGCTTCTTCGTCAACTTCGTTGGCCTTTAGTTTTGTCAGCGATGCTAAGCCAATGGTGTGCATGATTGCAATTCTTTGAGCCTCGCAACACTTCTCTCTGGATTCATCGACAAGCTTTTGAAGTATCTGTAATAAAGATAGAATGATAGTAGCAAAGGAGGCATGAGTGTAGAACAATCGGTATCCGAGTTGATACGGCAACGAACTAGAGAGAAGCTCAACAATATAACATGAGGCGGCACATCACATTGATCTCACCTGATCCATACTCAATACTACATTCGACCTAGCAGAACCAACCCCACTCGCACCCACCTGGGGATGGCAGCATGCAGCACGAAGTTTCTGTAGTGAATTAGACAGCATATTCAGTCCTCTTCTTTGTGACCAACTGTTTACAACCCTAGAGGTCTCTTCGTATTGTTTCTTGTAAAAGTATTCTTCAAGCTTACTGAACTGAAGTAAGATCTTTATCTCTTCTTGTTCGGGGATGCCCATTTGTTGACGTACTAGTGCATTTGCTTTGGTCGATCTCCACAAGATATGCCTAAGAAGGTGTGATAATCTTTTTGAGACATCACCATGGGATGGTATAAAGCTATTTAAAAACCACTGTTTATTGTCAAAGGGCTTGAACGATAGAAAGAGTAGAAGACCATACAAGTCATCAAGTTTACCTCGGCCGATTGGAGTTCCAGATACACACCATCTCCTATCTGTCTTTAGCTTGTGTGCCATCCTAGCTGATGTTGATGTCGGTGCTTCAACTCGTTGCGCTTCATCTAGGCATACCCTCCACCACTCAATGCAAATCAAAGGTGATGGTAGCACTCCATATCGCTTCCTTGAACGTAGACTACTTGAATGACCCTTGGCAAAAGCAAAGGGATTATCATCAGAATGTCCCAGATCTGCCATTAACGTTTGGAAAGTGCAGAGCACAATATCAGCATTTGCTAAATGTCTTGGGTGCACTAGATGAAAGTCGTCATGAGGAGAAGACGAGCCTGACTTGCATAATTCTCGTACACCAGGATATACAACGACCTTAAGAGGTCGCCCAGTTTCAGGCATTTTGGTGTGCCGGCTAATCTCTCGCTCCCACTGTGATAGAATACTCGGCGGTGTTACAATCAATGTAGCTCGACTCTTGACGGCTGGCTTGGTAGCAGCACATGTAGGACAGTACTCACATGAACAAATTCGAATACCTGAATTAGAGTCATGCTCAGTGTTTGTCACAAGTTCGTTCTCACGTGCAAAGCCTGCACATCGTCCGTGCATTTCCTCACCACAATCTTTACATACAACCCAGGAAAGGCAATCCCGATAAGACGTTGAGCGGCCGCATATGCAAGTTGCATCATGCAGTGAAGAAGGTTTAGTTGTTGAGTGACTTGTTGGAATCAGTGGATCGCCTCTGTAAACTTGAGTACCAGGACTTGGGGATTGAAATGTTGATGGCGCCTTGTTAGCAAGGATACATGCCAGGACTTCTACAGTCTTCCCGAGACCCATCGATTCAGCTAAGATCCCTCCTCTAACATGAGTATTATCTTCATCTCCGAGCATTATACTTTTGGCCTCATCATATGTATTAGCGATCTCTCCATTGAAAGGGTTGACAAGTAAAAATCTTTCTGTTGGTGATGACTTGAGTAGTTTCCATTCCACTAGTGGCAATATATTGCTTGTTCGAGCAACTCCGCTACCTTCTGCTTCATCTAATCCGATATTTGGACGCTCAGTAATAACAAACCAGCACAGTTCCCATTCATTACTTTCAGCAGAAGGGATCTCTTCTTCACGTTTGAGCATCCATCGAACTGCAGCACTTTGATACGGTCGCAAGGTAGGTAGTAATTCTGGAATATCAAGTCTATTTAATGCTTCACTACCTGAAAACTCATTCGAATGAGCATTATCAACTTGACCATAAACGTCCTTTGCAGTTATGATGGCATTCTTTTGTTCCAAGTAATATTGTTTGTTCAACAAAGTTTCAGCAACATTGTCAAATACTGATTGTTTGAATATGGCACCCAGTGCTTGAATTAGAGTATAACTCGGTGTTGGTTGAGTAAAGCGATGACGCCATCCAGGCTGTCTTCTTGGAACAGGAATCGGCGGTGAACTGCTTGACGTGGATAGTTTTTCAAGGCAGGGATTGATAAGAAGACGAATTGATACGTTCACTTTGCCCTCATCAGATAGTGTTACAATAAGATTTAACATCCCCTCCCTATATGATTGAACAATGTGATCAATATCTAAATTGTCATCGGTAGAATCCAAAGATTCATTGCAAAATTTTAGTATAGTTTCAACTGCTTCCATTGATTCCAATACAATACTTGTGTTTCTAATATCATTATTACTACCACCGTTCAGAGTAATGTTTATATTCAACTGAAAACTTATTAACTCAAACGCATTAGACGTTGGAGTACCGTCAATAATACTATAATCATTGGAGGACAATTGCAATCCATTTGTTTCTTTATCGGTATCGTCACAGTCATCATCATCATCATTAATAATCCTCCTTTTCTTATCTACAACATGGATATTTTTATTTGTATCATCCTTAACCCCAAATAGATTTCTTGGTGCCGATGCAGATTGATTATCAAATACTACATCATTATCATCATCCTCGTCATTATTCTTTTCTGGAGTTACTAGTTTCCTTTTGGTGGTAGGCTTTGCAATTGTAGAATGTGTCGTATTTACATCCTGCCCGTATGCTTCTTTATAATAATCTTTATCTTTATCATCAGCCCATATCGAATGAGCAGCTGCCCCAACGATGGTGATTGAGTGGGATATCTTCTTCGGAGTTTGTTTGTTTCTACCCATATGTTTTTCTCTCGACTTTATCGATTACCAATATCTTTCACAACTACTCCAATACTTTATTGCAACGCCAGTGGCGCTTGTCTTAATTAGTTATGGTAGGAGATATAATATTCCGCCAACACAAAGAATCAGTTTTGGAATGATTAAAAAAACGTTTGAGACCAAGTAACAAAAGGATTACTAGAGGGGAAGAGAATATTATGCACTTGAGCTCATCATATCTCTCTTAGTCTATCATTCCTTTCTCCTAAACATAAAGCTCGTTATGTACATTATATATTCTAAATTATATTGAAAGGTATGCATCTTTCTATTACTCTTCACATATATATCGTATCTCTCTCTCTCTCTATAGTTGATCAAGAAGTTGCTGATCAAATGAGAGACTTTCAGAGAATGCCCTTATTGAATTGGCCTCGATAAGAGGTTGTAGCCTATACTTTACTTCACGCCAAGCAGCAATCAATGCATATATACCCGATACAATCATAAGCAAGACATTATACATCCTCCAACTATCTATTGCTTGATAGATGAGACTGCCCGAAAGTGAGAAGATACCAATTGTGGCTAGCATAATGCCATCATTGAAGCCAACAACTTTTGTCTTCTCCGCTTGAGTGTGGCATATTCTAGAAATCTCTGAAGAAGGACCAACGAAAGTTAAATTCCAGCCCACGCCTATCATTGTCATTCCTACAATGAACATTGTCAGTGAATCATTTGCAAGCATTATGCCTCCGCCAACTAGAAATACAATGAATCCCAATAGCGTTGTCGTCCAAGTACCAATTGTATCGATTATGTGACCAGTGACGAGACCTGGGAGAAACATAGCGATCATATGAGCTGTGATCGTATACGTACGGGCATCGGCGCTGTATCCTACTGCAATCATTGGAAGCTGTACTTGGGTCATGTATAGAGCCATGATGTTGTATGATAGACATTGGAAACATGTAAGTAGTATCAACTCAGTTTCAAATAGAATGTCTGATAGTGTTCGGTCAGTTGTAAGTTCTTTCTTGTCGGTATCACTTCTTGCATCTTCTTCGTCAAAATCTTCTTCGTCATCTTCAATTGATATACGCCCTTCATCTGCAAGTATCATGTTTAGAGTCTCACCCAGTACATCATCATTATCATTCTTATCAGATTGATTCTTGTGCGGCTGTTTAAAGTCTGCTAGCATTGCTAATATTCCAAAGACGAAGTACATTATTGATATCTGAAGAAAGTTTCCTGCATAGTCTGCAACTGGGAGCATATGTCGTGTGACATTAGATAATAGAGGTCCCAAAAGTGAAGAGATAACACCACCAAACAATACAAATGCCGTAGCCTTTGGGAGGAACTCTTTCGATACAAATTGCGCTACTGCAAATCGTAAGTTATTCGAACTTGCATAAGTAAATGCTTGAATGGAAGCACCAAACAAAATCAGTGTCAACTCAAATGGAGATAAAGTATCACTGTCTTTTGAAAGCAAAACACCGGTCATTTGCAATAGTGAGCCAACTATGCCTATGATAGATGCTAGTAACCGTATTTTCTTCTCGCCATACCTTGTGATTAGTTTTGGAATCCATATTGCGCATGGCGAGGATAGTAAGAAGATTAAACCGAGAGGAACAGTTGATATTGAACTGTATCCATTTTCGACAAGCACATTTTGTGCTGCGGGTATTTGGACAAAGGCCGCTCCTATACCCATTCCCCACATACCCGATAGAATTGCCACATTCTTTAGCATCTTCCTATAATTCTCTGGTTGTTCTGGTCTATCTTTCATGTTAATAATTTGTTTATCTTATGTTTGTATGATTTGTATATATACTTTTTCTATTGATGATAATCTAATTCTACGATGATATAATAATAAATTGATACTCCTATCATCATCCATTGTGCTCGTGGTTATAGTCTTGCTAATGCCGCCCATCATCTCTATCGTCATTGCAACATACAATCAAACACACTTTGCCGAGTAGTAAGAGGAGCTGATATGCTGGAGCGTCTTTTTAGTCAAGGATACCCTCCCTAAGTGGTATCCTTGGATAAAGATTTTTTTGAAGCCATTAGATAGGATTTGGCGCCTTCTTGCTTGACGTCCGTCTCTCTTATACTTAGCGGAAAGACTACACATCTTATGAATCGTCTTAGTATTAATTAATAGGGTGGTGATAAAGGGTAACATAGCAATAGTTCGTAGAGGAGTGTCGCATATATTATAAGATCTGCGGTATCACAACACACTTGTTCAGGAAAGTCGACACGAGTCGATAGTTGGTACATTATAGGTACTTGCAATATATAAATAGACAAACAACATGAGTAATAATAATAATTCCCTTGACGAGTATCGTATCGTTGTAGCGGCGGCTACATATGATGAATTAGATAAGCATGATCTCGAACGAAGAACGTCAACTAAAGATCTTCAATGCTCAGCTGCCAGTTCTGTAGTTGATGCTAGCACTGTCGATATTGATAACACACACCCATACCTCATAAGATATGCAGAGATTTATGCAGAGGAGAACAATACTGATGCGTCTACTGCTAATAAAGCTGGTCCTACATTTGTCAATATCAAATCTTCGTCTAATAAATATACTGAGGGAGACAAGGTTGTGTATACAGGAAGTAAGGGAGAGCCAGGGGAGGAGGCAGTTGTGACAAAAGTTGAGTATGATGCAGATAGAAATCCACAGTATACAATCAAGATAACACCTAGTATGGAAGAATCAGCTAATGGAGCTACTGATGAAAATGGAGAGACTCCTAGCAATTGCAGAGATTTTAAGACCAATCCAACATCACTTTTTCACTCTTTGTATGAAGGTAAATGGAAAGAAGCAGAGCAGTGTTTAGCAACTAATCCAGAGGAGGCAAGGATTTGGGTAGCAAGATATGCCAAGAAGGAAAGTACTACTGGTGAATCTACTGATGAAGGAAACGATATCCGTTGGCAACTGCTTCCTTTACACTTGTATATAGCACTTGGAGGCCGTGGTGCCGATGACAAGTGCGGAGAAACAAAGGCCCCACCAATTAAGTTGTTGAATGCTTTACTCTTGGCATTTCCACAGGCTACACAGTGTACTGATGATCAGAGCATGATACCGCTCCACTCAGCCATCCGAGGAAACTCGTCACTCGCAGTTATTGAAAAAATATTGGAGAACGATCCTGCCTCTGTGTATAGGAAAGATTCTCGGAGTAGGAATGCCTTTGTCTTGGCAGAAAAAGTATATGGGAAGATTCATAAGCAACCAGTAGGAAGTGAGGATGAAACTAGACAGTTGAGGTACGCTCATCTTATGTCACTGCTATCAAATGCAGCAACCAGAGTTGCAACCACCAAGTCTCCTCAACCAAAACAGAAGAAGGCACAGGCAGATACTGGAGAAAAGAAGACTCAACTTACCCCAACTACTCCATTGCAAAAGCTTCAGATCGAGAACTTGGCACTAAGGCGTGAGAATGCAATGCTTCATCACCGTGCTGAGATTAATGGCCGTCTGTTGCAGGAAAGTCCGAGTTTGTGTTGTTTTGTTGTGTGTTGTGGTGTGTTCAATATGAAGACTCGGTCATTCGAATACTTCATTTGAACTTAGTTTGCCTTTATGTGATTGCCTTTGCATGTACTAACATTGTTGCAATCACTTCTCTTTCATCTTCATAAACTATGAAACACGCATCTTCCAGCAACTCGTTGAAAAGCTACAAATGTATGAAGATCAACGCAGTGGTAACATTGAGAACTACAATGAATTATTTGGCAGTAAAGATGAGTGCGATGATCGGCGAGAGGAGATTCTCACAAGTATTAGTGAAGATGCTGCCGAGGACAAGAATGATGAGAAAGAGGAGAAGCATGCCCAAGGTGGGGGCGGTGCATACAACAAGCGGCTTGAGCGCTATCTTTATTCTACTCCTACCAAAAGTAAGGATGACAATGATTTGGAATCTCCTGCAACAGCGGCTACTGAAGCCACTACCCCTTTTAAGATTGACAATAGTGGAGAACATTCGGATATCCTATCTGTAAGCGATTATTCCCAAGATCAACAACAAGATATCTTTCGAAGCAAGGACCTGAATACAGGTGCACTTATTGACACAGCGGAGATTCCTTTGGACTCGTCAGTAGTGAAGGATATTGACACTGCCAATCCTAACATATCAATTGACTCATCAGCATCCATTGAAGATTTACATAAGGTAACGCGGGGTATATCAGCAATATCGCCTGTGCTTTCGTACGAAGAGGAAGAAATGCTAGTTGTTGAGTAATAATGTGTATTTATTGTATGAGTAGTATATGTGTAAATAAGATTTGAAATCATTAAAGTAACCAAGTATCTTTAAGATGTTACATTTGGCTCTATCTACTCAAGCTTTGAGAACTACACATGAACACATATCACTATTTTCCCACCATAATCCCTTTTACATCTATATCTGCACTGATTTCTTCTTCTTCTTACTAAACAAACCCCTTCTCTTGCCCTTCTTCTTTTCTCCTAATACCATCTTTTCTGTTTGAAGTGCCTTCTTTTCCTCTGAACTCACTGCCTCGTCTTCGGGTATGGTTAAGAGTCCCCCAAGAGCTCCATTAAGTGGCATGTTCTCGCCATTTTCAGTGGCGTATTTATCAGAGATACTAAATTCGTCATCTTCTGGTCGTTGCTTACTAGGAGACGGCTTGGATCGCTGGGTTTTGGTTGCAGCAGGGGCGATACTGTTGTAAGTCACCTGATTATAATCTGTGTTGGTAGTGTATCTGGGTGCTGCTCCTAGGCATCCATCTCCTTTCTCCATGGTTGGTTTCGCTACTAGAGAAGCTTGAGACTTTTCCTCAAAGCCAATCTCTGCTGCGCTGCAAACAGCTGGTTCCTCCTTCATTGCCATGGTAACCTGGAAACTACTAAACATCTTCAATATGTTACTCCTTCGTTCATTATCACTCCCATCCTGTGGCGTACAAGCCAATGGCAACCTTCCCTTATCATCCAAAACCGTCAACGCCTCGGGGAATACATCCAACAACAATTCCAAGATCTTATCTTCATTGCCGTACTTGAAACAGTGATGAAGTGGTAACATCCCCTGATCATTTCGACAACGTACCGCGCCTGGGTAAAGATGATACAAGCGTAGTACTACCTCAAACGGGGCATTAAATGCCAAGGCGGCATGTAATGGTAACATCCTCCATCGTAATACACCATTCTTCTCGCGTCTGATGATCCATGTACGTGACTGTGCCCTTAACTCAACCTTTCGTTTCTTCATCAATGCATCCTTCTCCTGTTCACGACGATTTGCAGGTGCAAATAATTTGCCCAAATTCCATGCCTCATTCTTATTCTCAAGTCCTTTCCCATCCAATAATGATATAGATTCCTTCCAATCATGTGATTCAAGTACGAGGAACAATAAAGTTGGATTGATATCATAATTGCAATCCTCTTCCCACATTTGATCTTCCTCGGTATCATCCATAGTTGGATCACGAAGTGGAGGTACTGGTGCACGTTTCTTGGAAGTGGTAGATCCTCTCGTTGAGGTACTAAAAACGGATGAATCATCATTACTCATACCCTTGGGCTTGGCCCTGTATGATGGATTGGCCTTCTTACCATACTGATGCTGTGTACTTGGTGACCTACCACGAGATGGAGTGTTATTCTTATTCGGTGTCTTGTGATATCCTGAGGAAACATCAATCTCATCCAAACTAGTCTCAACACTCCCATTCCTATCAAAACTAAATGCAGAGATACGCGTATCGCCCAATTCGGATACACTTCCATATGCACTGTTAACACCACCATAATCTTCACCTGCTCCATTCGAATAATTTGATGACTTGTAACTGTTGATAGAGCGTGTAGCTTTACCATCTAATTCACTAACATCTCCTCCATCCAAACCCAATAGCCCCATACTTCCAGCACTCCTACCTGACCTAATCTTACGAGGAGTGGTATGAACAACGGCAGTTGTCGATGGTACATTATTATTAGTGTTACTACTTGTTAACGCAGATGTCCACCCAGTTAAACCTGTTAATGCACTAGTAGCACTGTCAATAAATGATATATCATCATTACCAACATCTTCCTGTGAGTAGGAGAAACCTAACTCAACAGGGTTTGTTATTGAGGATGTGTCTGATATGTAGGATACGTCTGATGGTACACCACTCGTTTTTGTATTATTTGGGGTACTACTATCGGCAGCGGCGGCAGCGGTATTAGGTGCAGCAGTGGGCGAACCACCGCCACCAGGAGATCCATATTGCGGAGGAGGTTTGGCTATTCGGACCATTGCAATACAAGAATATTGTACCTATGTAGCACAACACAATGAAAGCCAAAAGTCAAAAGTGATGCCGATGATGAAAGCCAACTGAATTTTGTATGAGGATACGTATCGTATCCACATAACCTTTTTAACTTACTATACTTTGATACTTCACAACTACACCTCTCTACAACCGCAAGGGGAATGATGAAGAGTAGCTGAATGGTGCTTTAATATCACATAGGAATTATAGGTTATATTTCTTGCAGGCAACGTGTCGGAAATTTGTACACATCATATGTAAACAAATTGCAAATACACAACCACAAAAATTATTAAATACATACCTAAGGTACATACCAATAATTGGAAACGATATTCTTGCAATCAGTGTAAAATATACATATATCAGTAAGAATATGGAAGAAATAACATCTAGACATAAGAAGGAGATCAAGGCATTTGATGGTGAAAGACGTGCAGCTATTAAGAATGCAAAATCTCGAGGTAAGAAAGCTAAGGCTATTGTGAAGGAAACTGAATTCAAGTATGATGGATTAGAACGAGATATGAAAGAACGACATCGGTTAGAGATTGAAGAGTTGACAAAAAGTGATGGTGGAGGAGATGATGGCGACGACGATAATAGTACTACGAAAGATGCTACTACAGAAGAACAACCTACACAAGAGCAGACAGATTCTCCTCCAAAAGAAGAAGAAGAACCACAACAACAAACACCTGAACAAATTGAGGAAGCCAAACGTCAAAAGGCAATACAAAAGAAACTTAAAAAGAAGAATGCTAAGAAACAGAAAGAACTCGACCGTGAGAAACGAATAGCAGAAGAGAATGCTCAAGCCGGTCCTAGTCGTAGACAAATGGAAATGGAGGCATTACAAACAATGTACTTATCTCCACGCAGTTTAGAAGTACAGGAAGTTGAAGCTGATGGGAATTGTTTATATAGAGCTGTAGGTGTACAATGTCGTAGATTGGGTATGAATGATATAGTAGATGTAAATGGCGGTGAAGAGTGTTATGGTAAGATACGTTCCATTTGTGCAGATGTTTTACTTGGATCAAACAGAGCAGAGTATGAACCATTTGCCGAGTGTGGCGAGGGACATGCTAGTGAAGGTAGTGGAGGAAACCATCCAGCAACGTATGAAGAGTATGTAAACAATGTAAGATCAACATCAACATGGGGAGGACAGCTTGAGTGTAAGTATGTACAAACTGAGATTTATGATATGATATTGCCTTTTGCTTGTATCTGATACTCATGTATTCTATTCCCATGTCAAAGTACGTGCATTGAGTGAAGGTTTGAAATGCCCCATTGTTGTTTTCTCGGCTGAGGGCGCACCACTAACAATGGGGGCAGAGTTTGCAGTTGGTGATGGGGTAGAGGGTGAGCAGGATGATGATGATAAAGGCTGGGATAAGAAGAAAGCACTTTTATTATCATTTCATCGGCATTATTATGCTTTAGGAGAGCATTACAATAGTGTTCAGCCAAAGTAATCTAGAGTAGTGAATGACACCTGACACCTACTCGCTGCCATTTCTAAATAAATTTGGGCTGCCCCCCCCCTGCCCTCTAAATTTTCCAACTCATAATTTGCGTTTGGTAAGTTGTTTAGACGAGGAGCTCATTGTGGCGGCAATCGGGATAATAAGGTGAAGAGTGTGGAGATCAGTTCAATTGTTGATGGTGGTTATTTTACAGGGATGGGCGATGGCGAGTTGAAGGATACATCATTAGAACTCTCAACCTCCATCTTCACATCAAAAATTAAAGAGATGTCGACCCTTATTATTCAGTCTCTAATGCAGTTTATATGGCATTGAAGATATTATTACAGTAATTGGGGGTTGAGATTTACTCCCATCGGTCATGAAGATGGAAGAAGGAGCGAGTACTATTGATGAGCGTTGTAGCGTTGCAAATGCACGGTTTTGCACATATTATATAACAATGTTTTACATGATATGTTTGTTTTATATCCTTGGGGTTTAGATTGTTGGATTGAATAGAATGTGTGGTTCTGATTTGGTTTTTGTTGGAATATGCCTGTTGCTGGTTGCATCTCCATTATTGTATTAATGTATTCAACATTTCTTTCAACTCAACTCTAATACCTTGCTAACACCCATCAATGTTTCTTTACTACACATATTTTTAACACTGGCCGCCGGGTTTTATTAGTATTAATACATTATTAAAAAGGGAAACGATTAAACATGGGAAAGCCAGACGTTGAAGCTTACAAACTCAATAAGATCTTTACGGCACCCTTGCCAGAACTCACTGCCGAACAGCAGGAGTTATACAACGAGGTAAAGGCAAATAAAACCACTCCCCGTGATCAACGTTTCCCAACCCAAAATCAAGCTAACCATTGCTGGAATAGATACAATGAATGGTTGGTATGTATTAAGGGAACTAAGGATGAAGAGGGTTGCAAAAATATGAGAGCATTAGCTCTTAAGATTTGCCCTAATATTTGGACTGAGAAGTGGGATGAAGAGAGGGGTGAGGGTGTCTATGCTGGTATTGGTGGATGGAAAGAAGCCGAACATGAAGGGCATTAGATATCTAGATGAGATAATGTTGGGGAGTATATTTTGCAAGTTTAGCAGGATAAAACTTCCTTTGTATTTTAATAGTTAATATTAGAACCAAAATGGATATTAATACACAGATGAATATGCCACACCATTGCAAATGAAGTAACTTTATCCCAAATCCATTTCCCGAATCCCCATTTTAGACCACATTAGATAATTTCCCTCTTTACACCCCCTTCCTTAACCACCCCACCCTCAATACCAACATAAAAATGCCCCTATCTAACAATAAACTCCACACTCGATCTCGTACAACTAACAATAATACCAATTTAACTTCAATAACAACACCATTAATTAATATCACATTGTAAATAGCTAAATATAAAGACACACATAATGTGCACATAATTTATTTTTCGATATGATAAACTTTTATCTTATTATATGATTATGATGGGCAACTCTTTAAAAAGGGAAAAGGGCTTACTCTTTTTATATTGGAACAAAAGGTTTAGTATTTTACTCTTTTTGTTCAGCAGGTGCCTCTGGTCCAGCATCCCCACCCTCGGCATCGGCTGCTTGGTCACTAGTCCACAGAGTGAGATTGTCCCTTAATAGTTGCATGATGAGTGTACTATCCTTATAACTCTCTTCTGATAGTGTGTCTAGTTCGGCAATTGCGTCATCGAATGCCTGTTTGGCAATATGACATGCACGGTCTGGACTATTTAGGATTTCATAATAAAAGACTGAGAAGTTGAGGGCCAGTCCAAGTCTGATAGGGTGTGTTGGTGGTAAGTCACTTGAGGCAACCTCTGATGCGGATTGGTAGGCATCAAGGGCACTTGAGGCAGAGGCCTTGCGTGTATCACCCTGTTGGAACTCGGAGAGGTAACGGTGGTAATCACCTTTCATCTTGTAGTAGAATACCTTAGCCTCCTCGGATGTAGAGTTGGGGATTAATGACTCTTCAATGATTGAAAGGATATCATTACAGATATCACATAATTCGTTCTCGATCTTGGCCTTGTAGTCCTTGATAATAGACATCTTGTCGGCATCCCCCTTCTGCTCGATGGAGGTAACAACACGCCATGAGGCACGTCTTGAGCCAATGACATTCTTGTAGGCAACAGATAAAAGGTTTCTCTCCTCAACGGTAAGTTCTTGTGGTTGACGGGCGACCTCCTTCATGTCGCTTACCATTTCATCAAATCGCTCGGCCTGTTCGGCAAGCTTGGCTTTGTATACTAGAGAATCACGATCCATGGTTGATATATATTAGTTGTTTGTAGGAGTACTAGAGGGCTTATCGATTGTTTTGTGGTTGTTGTTTTGTAAATTTTTCAAAGCAGGCTTTTTAGGATACCAAATGAGAGTGACTAAAAAGGATACGTACAGATGCGCAGAGTACCTAGAATATAGAGGACGAAGTACGAAGTGAATGATTGACTGCACAGCTACGATTCTGATAGATTAAAGTTTGAGAGAACAACTACCTGGTTTGTGAGAAACCAAGTTGAAGCAGCTGGCAGGTTACATATCCTTTAATGGTGAGGATGTGAGGAGTAAGTAGACAGTAGGTAGGAAGAGGTGACTGCCTTGCAGCTAAGGATTGAGGAACACATTTGCTGATTTTACGCTCGAGAAGGGCACTCAATCATGTATATAATAATGTTAGCAGCTTTTTTATACGTTATGAGTAGCAAATGTTCATTCTCTTCTTTGTCAATTTGTGGTGGTCTATTAACGCCACTCTACCCGCGCCCCGCGCCCGCGGGCTCAGTGCCCCCAATCCAAAATTAATTACACGTCTCTAACGTTCTACCAACACATTATATTAAGACCGACCTACTTAAACAATACAGCAGCCTCTATATAATATAAATATACCCTGGACGACGACGACTATGGCATCAGATGCGTAAGTTTATGTATTATTGCTGTCAGGAATATAAGAAAAGCTATCATTGAGCTTTTTGTTTGATCGTTAAATTTTTTTTTATGCGAGATATCGTTGAAGATGACTGTGTAGTTCAAGTTGGTCAAGTTGAAGTATAAGCAGCGGCAGAAAATCATTTCTTCTTGGCATGCTATCAATATGATGCATTGCAATAGGAGGAGGCATGGTACTGCGCTGCTATCCCCTGCCTATCGATCAGTGATGTTCACATGATGTGTTCATTTTCTTTTTTACATGTCTCTGATATTATTCCCCAACCCTATCACTTATCACAAAATAATTTATATTATCATCAACCATCATCATACTTATAATAATGCAGAGCACCATTAACATTATTGGCCGCAGCTCAATCAGCAGCCGAAGCTGATGGGGTTATACCACCCACTAAGGAGGAGGATACTCAAGTTGCCGGCGGTGATGGCGAGGGTTCCATTGCTTTACCTGTAGAGAAGCAGAGTGAAGATGAAGAAGAAGAGAATGGTGGAGATAGAAACAAGGAAGATGCTACAAGTGATGGAGCATCCCTCCCACTACCCTCTATGGAGAATGAAGAACCGGGTGCTGCAGCTGCAATAGCTTTAGCCATTGCCGAGGAACAAAAGGTATCACAGCAACGTTCTTCCAAGTCCAGGAAGAAGAAGAGATCTTCTCATTCATCCGATAAGAAAAGGCCAGAACTACGTCGTGGTAAATGGACACAAGAAGAGGAGGCGTATGCAAACCGTTTAATTCAAGAGTTCAAGGCAGGACTATTACCCCTAACAGATGGCACTACCTTAAGGACATTTCTGTCCAAGCTGTTAAACTGTGATCCTATGCGTATATCCAAAAAGTTTGTCGGGAGTAATTGTATTGGTAAACAAATATTCAGAAGAAGGGGTGCAGATGTTAATAATTTAACACCTGCTCAAGTTGAACAGACTAGGTTTGAACTTAGTGAGTTGGAGAAGAAGTTCTTAGATCGTGTAGCTCAGACGAAAAGTGGAGGGTCTAGTGGAGGAGGACGTGGATCCTCCAAGAGACAACGTGGAGGTGGAGGTAGTGGGGGGTTGAATAAATCTGCAGCCGCTGTAGGACGTGCAATGCTTCAGGGAGGTGGTGAACCGAGTGGTAATGCAGACTTGTTTTCACAATTGAAAGCATCTCAACCTGGCATGTTCAATGCATCTCAAGGCAGTCTCGGTAAGTTTATATATGTTTCAATGTCATTTGCCCGCTTTGCTTTTTGCTGGTCAGTCTCATTTATGTTTCCACTTTATACTATAGGGAATATGACCAACACTGCCTCCCTTGCCAACTTGATGCTTCAAACAGGAATGGCTCCTGATCAAATTTCGCAATTAGCTCAGGGTGGTGGTATTGCCTCAAGTGCATCTCTTGCCAACATGCTCGGTAAGCAACGTTCATTTGACCAGCTAATGAGTCTTGACTTTCAAAGTATGCAGTCCATCGACAACTTGGCCAATTTGATTCAACAAGGTATGCCTAATCAGGGTGCTGGTCTCCGAGGAACACCTGCCAGGTCTCAAATGAAGAATATGGACTGGGGAACTCAGGGCAACAACAACAACAACAATAATATTGCTGCACCGCAGGCAATTCTTAATCAAGCTGGGATGGGAGGCTCATCATTTGACGCCTTAGTGCGGACTTTATCTGCTACTACTCATTCTACTGCAAATAGCGGGCAGAGTGGTGGCAGTGGAAGCGGTGGGTCTGCCTTTTCTAACACACAGAGAACTCAGCCTAACGCTACCAATTTTGGTAACTTACTTCAAAACGCGCAAGGTGGGTTGGCCGGCGGCCAAGGATTGAGTACTTCCGCACAAGATTTTAGCAACATTCTCCAAGGCTTGACTCAGCAAAATCAGCAGCAGCAGCAACAACAACAAGGCAATGCAAATGTAAACTTTAATCTTGGAATGGCACCAGGGGGGAATAATCCAGGTCTTAATCAGAATGCAGCTTCGGGCAACATGTTCTTGAACATGATGACTCAGCAAATGGCTGGGGGTAACAATAATATGGCACAACAACAGCAGCAGAATAATCTTAACCCCTTGGTGATGCAGCAGCTTGCTGCGGGCAATGCTCAGTTTGGTGGACAACAGACCAATCAGATCAATCCTATGATGGCATTACTAGCTCAGCAGCAGCTAGCCCAGACGGGAAACAATATGAATCATTTCCTTGCTCAGCCTCAAATGATGAATACCAATCCATATGCATCACAACTTGCTAGTTTGGGTAGCACTTATAATCCAGCCCCTCCAATTAATCAAGCTGGTGTTGCTAACATGCCCACTGGAAATTCAAATGCTATGGCTTTTCTGAATAATCTTATACAGCAGCAAGGTAGTGGTGGGACAAATAATAATCAAGCATCCGAGGCCCCAGTTATGACAACTCAAGGTGGTGGTGGTGGTGATAATGATGGTTCTACTCTTGTTTCAAATAAAACAGAAAGCACAGCCACATCGGGTGAGAAGAGAAGTATTGATGAGGTGGTGAAGAATGATGGTGGTGCTGAAGTTGAAGATGGTGAACCATCAACCAAGAAACAAAACACGACAGAAGCTGTATAGA
>Ga0214479_100545_pt1 | contig 21470 bp, 32 predicted proteins | sample M1_20Mar14CPVII9_5_FD_165054 | JGI IMG/M metagenome (GOLD analysis project Ga0214479, IMG submission 165054) | Marine eukaryotic communities from Monterey Bay, California, United States - M1_20Mar14CPVII9sort6BwellE14 | ecosystem: Environmental > Aquatic > Marine > Unclassified | place: USA...
CCGAATGAGATTCCGGTAAGTGATGATGTTAGTTTTGTGCATATGATGTGTGCATATGATATGTCTCATGTAATGTATCTCACTCTCAACATAATAATATGTAGGGCGATGCAGATTGGTATGCATGTTTGAAAAAACCTAGTTGGAATCCACCGGGATGGTTGTTCCCTATCATGTGGCTAATAGTCAGTAAACCTACTCAATTCATGGCGGTATGGAAACTAATCACTCAACAAGCCGATAAAGATAATCTAGCGATTCCTCTTTTGGTATATGTTACACATTTATCTTTAGGAGATGCATGGAATAAGGTCTTCTTTGGATTAGAGTGTACGGGGAAAGGGTTGGTAGTTATTTTGGCATTCTGGAGTGTATTGTTGACAAGTGCTTTTTTGTTTTATAATATTGATCAGGCGGCTGGATTGTTAATGTTACCAACCTGGAAAGTCTGCGTTTGTGTTGTTTTGTCGTGTGCCATAGTGTGTTCAATATGAAGTCTTGGTGACTTGGCTATTCATCTGACCTTTATCTGCCTTATTTGCATCTTCCAGTGCTTGGGTAACGGTTGCTACTGCTCTTCAGTGGAGTATCTATAACCTCAACAAAGACAATACATGTGGGTAATGAAGTTGACTTCTCAATTCAAGACTATGAATTAGCTCCTTTATCCCTTTGTTTTGCACATGAGTAGTTTGTCAAGTCTACAATAAAGGAAAAGAATAGAGTAAAGGTAGTTTGCAAACAGTGTCATTAATTTTAAAGTCATACATTATCAAACAAAACAATACATATTCTCCCCCCTAGAGAGCATACCCCTTGCTACATATTACATTTACTCCGTTTCCATCATGGCCATCTCAAATAACGAGCGAGGTTGGCAACGCCCCTGACGGCACATCCACTGACTGCCTTGTCCATTGCCACAGTCGGTACCTTGTGAGCAGCTTCGACCTGTTGCACGCTGACATCTATTCCTATCCTTATTGCAGAAATCATTACGGTTTCGGCATTGACTATCAGTACGGCAAAAGTTCGAATTGTTATTGGTATTAACACATCTTCCTGATCTTGTGCACCTCTGATTCGAACGACATTGCGAGTCCCTGTTGCATCTGTTCCTGTTAATTAGAGGAATTGTTTATGTGAGAAGCTGATTGTGAATAGAAGTTGTTCTTAATACAAATATAGGCTCACCTGTTACCATCATTAACACACCTTCCTTGGCGGTCACAAACCTGTCCCGAACGACACTGAGAATCCCTGTTACATCTGTTCCTATTCGAATTGTTAATACACCTTCCCAAACTTCGATCACAGAATTGTCTTGAGCCACAATCTGAGTTGACGCGGCATCTGTTTAGATTTGATACACAGCGATTGGATCGGGTATTGCTGTGTGGAGAGAGCATAATATGAGTATGACAGAGGGAAGAGAAAGAGAACAAACACATTGCATACTCACCACACTTGGTTACACACTATATAATATAATAATACAAGGGAAGGATCAAGAATGTTAGTATGAGTTACTTAGCAAAAGAGTGGAAAGTATCATTCTGCTGCTTTGGCTTACCTGATTGTCCCGATTGCAGCGTCTGTTTTCCGTCATTGCAAACTCAAACTCCTCGTCAAGTTCAGCATCAAAATCTTCTTCAGGAGGTGTATCCACTTCTTCGTCCTCCGAGGAAAGGCTTGTTTCATCTGGGCTCACCTCATCTGGTGAGCTAGATGAATCGTCAGGGATATCCTCGGCTGCGGCAGTACACGTTTGGTTATTAAGGGTAACGGTACCGAGTTGACGAAGAGTACTATCTCGTGTAGTCCTGTTTCTCACCCTTTGCCGTTCTTCGGGAGTCATCGTGACTTTGCAACATGCCAGCTCACCTTCCTCACAAGTAAAGGCGATTCTTGGCAATGGACAAGTTGTCTGTGTTTTATCGGTAGGGAAGTTACACTGGTAGGTTGCAGCATGTACGCCATTGGCAATAAGCATGGCCGAAGTAGATAGAAGGAAGAGCTTCATAATGTAGATTTGTAAGTAGTATTGTTTGATGAAGAACCGATTTGTTTTTTTATGAGCATAATCTGTTGCTTGATACGATAACTGAAGTGTGTTACCATCTTGATCATTCTTATCAAAGTTGCATGAAGGCGGGTATGTGCTGCTAAAGCATGCTGCATAAAAGATATGTGTTCGACTAGTCTAGCTCTTTCGTTCTTGCTTGCTTCAGTCCTTGGTTTGGTATCCTTCGGTATCTTTTTGAAGTAAAACTCCTCCTCTAGCCTTACTCACTCAAACTCACTGAGATGTTGAGCATGATTTGTTGTAGAATAACAACCCAACAATGGGTATAGCCAACGCCAATAGACCGAAGAGTATAAGGAAACCAATTGCCATACTCATTTCCATTCGAAATGGTCTCAGAACAACATCCTTATCCTCTTTCCAAGAACCTGATCCAGATCTACTACTACCGCATGAGAATGATCCTGCTTCAATTAGTGCCCATGAATCTATATTACCATCACTAACATCTCCAATTACTAACTTGATTGTATTCCATTCTCCGGTTGTTACTTTACCAGATGCCTGTAAAACAGTTGTAAATCCATTCGCCTCAACAGGGTAGGGACTTGTTCCATTGATTCTACCTGCCAATTCATTATTCACATAGTATTCTGAGTTTGTTTCACTGTTGATGTTGCTAATTGTAATCGGTATACTACTCCCGTCTTTCTCATCTGGCACTGTAGCTATGTTTCGTCCATTCAGAAATGCTCCAAAGATATCATTGTGATAACGAAGATTACCATACTCTTCTGATCCGAACATGTAGTTGAATGTTACAGTGGTATCTTCTTCTTCTGTTGTTGTACTACTACTAGATGATGGACACATGAAATCAAATTGGATATAACACGGGTCATAAACCCTCGTATCATTATTTGGTAACAGAGATGCCAAGTCTGATTCATCAGATTCAATATCAAAGTTGGTAGAAGTTTCATCTGAATCAATTATACTAAAATCGGTAGGGTTGCCTGTACTCAGTATAACTCCCGAATCATGATTCAAACCTGTTCCTTTTGCATTTGTATATAATGCATAACATGAATGATATGAGGATATTACATTGTGAATTTGTATTGTACTGTTTGGTTCGAGTAGATGATTGTGAACTATATCATTTGCATTCATATTGGTATTGAATGTTACTATAAGAGAATAAAAATGGTTAGTTTCACTGATATTGAAACATCAGGGTAATATAGACAGATATAGACTTACTTTCAGTATCGGAAGAAGTAGATCTACCGCCAGCTATCGGTTCAAGAGATGGTTGCATCGTAGGTTGACGATTAGCTACTGGACTAGATGTCGGCAATTCACTTGGCTCTTCACTTATCGGACTGTTACTGATAGGCTCTTCACTTGGTTCCATTGTAGTAGGAAATTGTTGAGTATTTGGCATACCAGTTGGTTGCAATGATGGACTATCAGATAAAGGTTTGCTACTACTTGGAGAATTGGAGATTGGCATCTCTGTAGGAAAGGGAGTTGCAGGTCGATCTGTAGGTTGCAACGATGGATACGGAGTAACAGGTCTTAATGATGGTTGTCTTATTGTTGGAGATTCAGTGGTTAGAAGGATGTCATATGTTGGCGATGTTGTTGGAGTTGTAGCATCTATTGCAGCACAACATAATATGACAAGGAGAAAAAATAGAGCTAAGTTCATACACTGATGATTCATTTTAAATATGGTTTTAGTATCTGTATAGATTATATGTTATCGGTTGGTATGTTGTTCCTTTGTGTAACTACGGCATCTAATGAGAGCGTTGTGGATTGGTTGAATGAGATGACAAGGCGAGTAGTAGAGCTTGATTTAGATATCAACTAACTTTTAAGTGAGTAGATAGTTTTCAGTTTTCAGGTACGAAACTCCTTATGGATCTTCAGTCCTTAGTTACTCACCTTAGGCATCTCAATTAGTAGCCAAGATAATAGTTGCAGTACTATACAAACTTATATTAGTTTGGTTATGTAGTATTACCATGAGATCTTATTGAACAACTTGCAACCTATCAGCCAGAGGCCAAAGGATCAAAGCTGCTCTCTCCTAAAGTACATACGGGAGAAGAGATTTCTCATGTCTCAAGTCACCATTGAGCAGACCTTATCAACTGCCAACTTAATACAATCATAATATGTTAGATCATCCCCCGAAGACGACTCCTTCCCTATCTCTATAGTGTTGTTATTATGCCATTTCAAGACACCAAGTCTAGCGATTGATTCAAGGAATTCCGAGAAGATCATTAGTTCTTGATCTGATGAGACATTATCGTCATCACGAACTTTCTTTTGTTCAGTTACGCTAGCCTCATTATCATGCTGTGAGGCAGAGAAGATTTGCCTTACATCCTTTTGAGATATCGTGCTCGAGCTACGTTGACCCATTATGCTATGTCTTCTTGATCCTGTATGTTTGATAGTAGAAACCTGAACATCGTCAAGGAATCCACCCTCATTAGCAAACCGTACAAAGTCTTGGATACTCATGCTACCATCAGGGATACTACTATTCGATATCAAGTCGTCACTGTCATCATCACTGCTGGAAAGCTCATCGCCCGATTCTCCGGTATACTTTTCAAAGCACTTGACAAGGTTTTCAAGGTTGTCATAGTATAGAATCAGCACACTATCAGACCCTACGGCTTCCCTCATCTTCTTTCCTGCTGGCATCTTCTCGAGTACAGGTAATAGATACTCTTCATATATCATCATTAGAGCACGAGGAGCAGTGGGTAGATTAGCTCGAGAGATTGATACTTCTTTACCAAGTCGACGCTGTTTAGACAGTTCTCGTTACACAGATTCTACCGTCATCATATCAATATCTAATAACATATCAATTTGCAATTCTACTAACAGCTCGACGTCATTAGAGATTGAGGGAGCTCATTTTTGAGGATACGGTATCTTGCAAAGTCTCTACCAACTACATCTACATATATACGATACCTATACCAACCATTCTTATTCGTCATGGCGATTAGTATCACATCATATAGTGGTATTGGATCGATTAGGAGACTGATAAGTACAGAAAGATTATCATTCTTTGATGATATTAGCTTCATTGACTTTACAAGGAAATTTAACGAAAGTGATCTTAATAAAATCTATCCCATAAAAGAAGGTTGTGGTCAACTATTTCCACCACCACAATACCTAGTATGTGGTAGATACATCCGCAAATGGAGGACATATAATGAGTCTGAACAACAAAATATACGCATTAACAATATTCCACCATCAATTGATAACGAAGAAATTACACCGTCAACGCCAGTTACACCACCAACAATACCTCCCAACTTTACTAGTAAAATAAGTAATAAGCGTATTCATGAATTGGCAGCAAGTATTAACCTATACAGTTCAGTGTCAATGTATACTTGTGATGATCTTAATCCTGAGGGACATTGTATTAAATTCAAACCACCTATTCATTGGATTGGTGCTTGTTGTAGTTGGAGAGTGATACTACATATCATCCGATATTTTACTACAGTATTAGATGATAAACAACGACTGGAAGAAAAAGAGAAAGAGCGTCTTATCAGTAGATCCGAGAGGCGGAAATATAATAAGAATATATATCATCTTCATATCAATCGAGTTATTTGTGATGGTAAATCAACTCCAATAAGTCTCAATGAGACATGTGAGCACTGTGGTTTTAAACTTACACCCAAGCTTACAAAGTATGATGGCTACCAAAATTTGATGGAAGGCAAACCACCTGGTTGTCCACAGTGTATACAAACATATGATGTGGCTGTTAGAAAGACTGTGACTGATAACAAGGCATATAGTATTCTAGCGGATCAAATTATTGGTAACAAAAAGCAGCCTCCAGCATTATCTTCTCCTAGTATTATCAATGTGGACATTCACTCTTCAATCAAGAAGAATATCGGTCGTATTGGCAATTCACCATTAGGAAAAGCTGTACTCGATCAAATTAAATCTAAGTTTAGGATTAAAGTTCAAGAAATAGAGCCATGCTTTTCACCAGATGTTTACAAAGAGAATCAATGAATCATCAAGGGTGCTGAATTGCCAAAACCTGATAAGGGTGGTATACCAATGAAGAAGCATCCAAATCTTATCAGGTTTGATAGTAATAATAGTGAGTGTGATGGCCATCTTATAATCTTCAAGCGTCCTGGCTCAGAGCCACCTCTACCAGAAGGGTATGTGCATGACTATGTACTAATAATGAACGCTGGATTCGACAATGAAGATTTAGCCAATTATGCCAAAGAAGAAGATGATATTATCAAACGGGAGGAAAAGAATGATAGATCAGGAGGTGCCAATGGAAGAATGTTAGTCAGTGACCCAACCTCCAAATATTCAAATGCAACAGTCAGTGATGCTACATTGTACTACACTTCAGAAGGAAGTGCTGCTTTACAAATACATTATGAAACTAAGTCTCACAAGATTACAACAGTTGCACGTGGTTGTAAAAAGACACACTCAAGAAAAGTACCATCTACAAAGAAGAAAGCAACAGCTCAACGATCAAACGCGATGAGAGGTATATTAGCTGATACAGGTATATGTTGTCTCATAACATTGGCATCATTAGAAAAAGTTGATATCAATCCACCAACAGTAGGTAACATTACATTCTTATCCAAATTAGGTAATATCATTGAACAACATCAACAAGATGGCTGCTCAAATCCAAGAGATGTTATAGCTGATTATATGTGTATGTTTGAGACAACACACAATTATAGTACCAATGCAGCACATTATGATGCACATGGACCTGAGGTGCTAAATGTTTTTAGCCGCCACAACACTACTATGAGTTCAAAGGAGGCATACTTATACTTCCCATTGTATAATATAGTATTAGTATTTCAAGTCAATTCAACAACATCAGTAGGTAACTTAACAAAAACAATACACATGGCTGATAGGAGTAGAGATAATGTTACATTTTCAATTAGTCAATGGGTAGCTGAGTGTTAAAATTGATGCCTGTGACGGTTAGGGTGGACAGACCAGGTTATGTGCTCAATAGAATTCTCCCCTCTACTCTCATAAAATCTAAAAAGAATAGGTTCGGCAAAGTATTGATGGTTCAAAAGCTACCTATATTAGTCATTACAATGGTTTACACTTCTGATCTCATCACCCTAGTACTCCTGTAGTATCATCCTGCTCATTTGAAAGTATAAAAACTGCAAATATCCCAACCATTCATGTTATATCATCTCAATTTAACTATCCTCACACTCGGCTTCTAGTTTGCGCCTCCGCTCTTCTAGTTGTTTCTGGATATCTAATTTCATCTTGTTATTCTTTGCCACCCTCTCTTTCTTCCGGTTCTCCTTTGCAGCTGTTGTGGCGGCCTTCTTGACAGCTGCATTCCTCTCCCTTTCTACACGTTGTGCCTCCTTCTCATCAGCCTTCCTCTTCCTCTCCTCAGTCCGCTTCCTCACCTCTTCCTGAACATTATGAACAACATAAACTGCATCTCGACTATCCTTCAAGAAGTCAGACAGTGGCTTGTATTCGGGAAGTAAAACGTTTTGATCTGCCTTCATACGTGCAACTGATATATCATGGGTAGTCTTGACACCCACATCCATCTTTTCATATTGGGTAGTGACCCCGCCACACTGATCTTCCTCATCCTTGTAGGAGTTTGGATGATATCGAGTCGTAGCACAAGCCATATGGACACTTCCCTTTGTGCATGTGATACACTTGTATTGTTTGCATAGATATTTCAGCTGAGTCCTTGCACAGGACCCACCACTGCCACAAAGATCTAGCACAAGGATAGGAATACCCCACTCTTCACAAATCCCAGCTAAAATACTTATTGGAAAGAATCTTGCTTCAGCTTCATCACGTGTCCACTTTTTACAATTGGACGAGGAAGAAGTTTGCCTTTCACAGAAAAAGGATCGTGCATTAAATGCCTTCATGTTACAATCATTGCCATAATTGATATCGTTGTCTGGAAAGTATTTCTCGAAGTAATCCGATACTAGTCCGAATAATCGGGCTGATGCACATTCATCCATTGCTTCACGACTTTCAAACGTAGTATCACCCTCAAGGGAATGCTTACTATCTTTAGTCAAGCATAACATTAGAGCCAAGATGAAATGAGGAGTAGTTTCCTTGAGCTGTACCAAATCAAGGATGATATTATTGTACAAATATCTATGTAGATAATATTTCTCATTGGGATTGTTTGGATTGATTGTTTTCATTTCGTAGTAAGGTGATGATTGTATAGTCTTAACACCGTTTTGAATACTACTATGAAGTTCTGATGTACCGTTGGTAATTGCCTCAACAATCTCATCTACTTTATTTTGGTTTTTGATTTCTTGTTCAGTAAATATGAGGGTGGGGTTATTATTGGATGTTTTATTCTTCTTTCGACTTCTAGTTTTGCTGACTCCCTTGCTGCGCTTGTTGGTTGTGGTGGAGTTATTCTCACAGGATGAACACATTGTGTGATGATGATATATTATTATGCTTTTGTTAATTGTTGGTGTTGGTGCAACCAAAAACCACAATTCGTATCTGATATTAAATGTAGTATTACTTAATTATTTTATTAGTACATTAGTAGTAGGTATTGGTAGTGTTTATGATGGGGATGGCGGTGTATACTGTACCTATTGGATATTATAATATGACGGTGGTCGTTGGTTGTTTTTGAGGTTGGTAAGTGTTAGCAACTAATGAGTAATTAAAACACACAAACAATGTATGCCCAACACACACCCATATATAATGAAACAATACTCTCACCTTGTTGGTGCTGTGGCTGGTAGATGGCGCCGCAATTGGTTTAAGCATTGATATTGTGTTGTTGTATTGTGTTGTTTGCTTTTTGTATTGCTTTGCCGGGAATAAAAATTCGGTATCACTCCTATGCTAGATAGCTATATTCCAGCGGCAACCGCCACCGAGTGAAGTGGCCATACGGCCGGCGGCGGCTATCTGTATATATGTGATGTGATGTCTTACATGATGCCTATTACTTTGGGAAATGTTGATGGCTTAGGAGCGCTAAGAAGATTGCTAGCAAGTAGAAGAGTTGATGTTTTCATCTTCAAAAACTGTTTATGGTATATAAGATTGCCTATTGCCGGCCGGCTGCCTTGTGACTTGTGCTCATTTTGGTCTAGAGAGAGACTACAGCGTAGGTATATAAAGTTGCAGAGTAATATACCAAACTAAACAACTGGAAGAGAATATAAATAGTTTAGACAAGGTGAGGAACAACTTGTTGTAACACAGGATTGTATATGATATACTGTGATATGTTTTATTAAGTAGTATCTCTATTGCAAATACATGCACTAACCTTTTACCCCAAATACATGCATACCAACCTCAATAATAAATAGAACATACAAATACACAACAAAACAAACATAAAACAAGGTAAGTTTAATCTATTGAGGGTACTGCCACCCGCATTTTCAATATACCGCTGATATACTGCCGCGATATAATTATTTTTTTTGTGTAGGTGCACTGACTTTCTCTCACATAAACTTCCCCATAATATGAATTATATATATATATATATAGCATGTCATCTACAAATGACGACAACATCATTAAAAAGGTAGTATCTGAGGATACTACCGAGAAGGGTGCAGATTTGTTTGGTGACGAGGTACGTAAGGTATATGGTATGTAAATTATAATAACAAACCAATGATATTTTAGTTGAACTTATTATGTTTAATACACCATCAACAGCCAAACAAGGATAGTGCTGATCGCAGTATTAAGTCCTCTGACGATGAGGGTATTGAGGATGAGGATAATATGAAGCCAGCTGCTAAGGAGGTATGTATAATATTAAGTGTGCACATGATATGCACAATTTTGTTAACATTGATGTAATTCATTTACTATAATAAACAGGGTGGAAAGTCCGAAGAGGATGAGGATTCATCATCAGATTCAGAGGATGATGAGGATAATGATTCATCATCAGAGTCATCAGGGTCAGAGTCAGAGGACGACGGTCTCTCGGAATACAAACGTCTACGTTTAGAACGTATTGCAAAGAATCAGGCCCGGCTCCGTACGCTTGGATTTGATAAACCGAAGGAAGAGGAGAAGAAGAAGAAGGAAAAGAAGGAGGAGAAGAAGGAGAAGAAGCCCCGGTCCGAACCCATTGATCGTAGTGGCTTTGGTCGTAAGGAGAAGCAACCGGCAGAATTTAATTATTCTAAGCATATTGCTGCTGATGAAGATAAGAAGATGCCTGCTGCCAATGATACTATGGGTTAGGTGATTATGTTGACAATGGCGAGGAAGTAAGTTGCATTATTAATATTTTATACTCCCTGTCATCATTGTCATATATAATGCTCATTAATATCTTTAACTCTATACTACATTTAGGATGATAGTGATGACGACGATGATGATAAGAAGATGCCTGCTGCTAGCAAAGGCACGAAACGCAAGGCCGAACATCCGTATGATGGCAAGCGGGTGGCGGTTAAACCCACCAGGAATACAACTTATCTTGGTACAGTTAACAAATGCAGTCCTGATGGAGAGACTTTTTCCATTAAATTTGATGATGATCAAGCTCAACGTAGATACGGTGATAGAGAGATGGGCAAGAAAGAGCTCGAGGAGGCATTGAAATTGTTCAAGGAACAGGAGGTAAGTTTGTATATGTATTATGTGTGTGTGTGTGTGTGTGTGTTTGTGCGTGTTGTAGGCAAATATTTTGTTATGTGTATCCATCTCTCATCCTTCACATATCATCATTTTATTGTTAGGAGGAATCGTCCCATCCAGAAGGGGCTGCCAGGTTTGAAGTTGGTCAAGTAGTCGATGTTTTGATTGCTCCTCGTAATGGCCGAGGCCGTAAATATCCGGAACAACATACCATATCACAGGTTTTATGTGTTCAGGGTGGTGGAGTATTGTACTCTATGAAGAGTGATGATAGCGAGGAGGGATATCCAGAGAGTGCCATTATTGGTTTACATGTATTCAAAGATATTGATGATGATACCGTTACTGCTGAGCCAGAAAGGAAGAAGAAGAAGAGTAGCCGTCCTACTGCCGCCGAGGTCCATAATGGAAATCCTTGGGACTGTTGTGGGCAACACTACTCGGGTGAACGTGAAAAGTGTTCTAAATGCATGAAGTATAGGGATGGTGTCAAACCCCGCCATAAGATGTCCGAAGAAGGAAGTGCTGCACTTAGCGCATCAAGTAGCAAAATGATCCAAGATGACAGCAGCAATTTGAAACACATTAATAAGGTAAAGGCGGTGGGAACATTTCAGAAGCTGTTGGAAGAAGCACTTGCCAACAAAAAGTTCCATAAGTACTTCAGGCCACTCCAGCCTGATGATCTACATCTTGAGCATGGATTTGAGGTGGATGGGCGTGAAGGATTGAAACAATTGTGTATTCAGACATGGATAGCACCAGCCAAGGGAGTGTCCGATGAATGTAAGCATGCCTCGGCCATTAGAGATGAATTGACTAAAGAAGCTCAAGGTGGATTCAAATTAATAGGAGATGACATCCCATATGTCAGAGTCCGACGTGCGGAAAAGTATAAGTTCGTATTCGAACGCCGGGCAGGTTGGGACAAAGCCGCATGGATTCAGCAGGCTAAAAAGTATCAGAACTAAGACGCCCATCAAATTAAAGACGATTAAAAGTGGCTTCATTATCCAGATGAAGTCAGCCTCGGATATGAGGTTCTACCATCCAACGCTAGCAGCCTTGACGTGGCTGGGTGGCACTAGTAGCAAATGACATTGTGAAGCTAATAGCTAGAGAAATAGAGTCAATAACATAACATTTTCAGTAAGTTCTTTACTTGTTTCTTGAAGAAGACGTGCATTAGAAGTAGAAGATGTGGCGTCACTGGCCACCAGGCAAAGTGATATTCTTCAGTATGGAGATCTTAATCAAGGCTACGAAGAATTCATATCTACGAATCTCCGAGTGTATACTTGGTCTCATTCCGCGACCTTTCCCGCTCTTGATGTGAGAGTCGACAAAGATACGCAGTATGGCGTTGGAACTCTCTTCGCCTAGTATGCCAGTCTCTGATAGAAACTTGCACAGCTCAATGTACTCAAGCGTGTGGGTTCCTCCTCCACTATTGACGGCCGAGTAGAATTTGTAAAGATCATTTAACTCTACGAAGTTCTTTGTTAGGAAAGAACGAATCTCTTCCTGTTGTGTCTCATCGGGTACTATGTTGTCAAGGATGCCAGAGTTTTTGATGAGCACAAATTCCGATGATAGGGTAGTGGCAATATCATCATCGGATATCAATTGACTCGCCATTACGTCTTTCATTCTGTTGATCTTTGGGGTTTCAATTTCAATCTTGGCTTGCAACGCTGCAGCTGCCTTCTCTGATTGGTACAGCTCGACCTGACGGTTTGTTTCATCAGTGAGACGTCTTCTTTCGTCTTGGTGTCGTGCGTCATGACGAAAGGCTAGGAATGCCCAGGGAGAAAGCTGAGGTGTGTCGTACTCATCAAGTTCTAGTGATGTATACAGGTCAACTATCACCTGCTGGCCATCTACCAATGATTCGTTTATTTTGTTGTCGGGGTGTAAGAATGAAGTCTCTTTTGTTCGTACCTCCTTGGGCAGCAATTGTGTCTTGATTGGTAAGCTACTTCTATCCTTTATCGGGACATGACGATTCGTAGAATGTACAATCCGATGAGCAGCAGCAAATGATAGCCACTTTATGGTTTGATTACCCTTGCCTATTGATATCGTCAAGTCTTTACTGATTTTACCAGCATTTATAGACACAAGGAGCTTCATGTTCGTTGTGTAGATGAAGTCTTTATTTAGTTGTCTTGTTTTTAATCGATAGATTTATATCTGTATTCGTATGAACATCGAACTAATTGGCTGTGAGACGAATGATGTGAAGAGAGGAAGGAGTTAGTTCATGTTTAAGATGACGGCTGTGAAAATAAACTATCCTCAAGTCAAGAGATAGACTCGACGCGGAACAGCAAAACAGCAATGTAAAGCAACAACAGGAGAAGCACTTACCCAGTCGTAGGGCTCGATTCGGCGATACTGAAGGCTCCTTGCTAGGACTTTTCGAGTACGATAGTAAGAATAATTCGAGTGGCAAGAATAATTGGCTTTGCTTTTTACTAACAAATTTTGCAAATCATTGGCTACACTCTTTCCTCTGTGGGAGCTGACAGGGCGGAAATAAAATCTCGTGCAGATTTATTAGGATGTTCTAGAGCCAATTATTCTTACTACTCGTAATCCCACATTGAGCGACGTGGTACCTGTAATAAGAAGAAGTTAATAGTATTGAATATAAGTACATTAGTGCTCAAACACATACTCTATATTAATTGATTCTGTATCTGACTCACCAAGTACATCACACTTCATAATTTCCTTCTTAGCATAAACCCATACTTCTAACAACCCCACATACTCTTATTCACAACATTTATCATTAGTATAATTGATCCTCCTCTTCAAAACCAGATTTCTTCTTCTCCATAAAAGGCAACCATGGAATCTGTACAAAGGTAACTTGTCCATGAATCTTGGCATTATTTGGAATCTCACTCTTTTCGTTAAAAGCAGCAATCGATACCATCCCGGGCTTGTCTTCTAATTCTAATATTAAAAATTTACGTTCACTAAAGTACTTCCGTGACCGATCACATAGTACAACCAAATCCACTGGCTCAGTTATCCCATGACCCAGGGGTACATTTAATGTTATATGATCGGCTATAATGGCAACTGGATCTTCCGTTTGATATATTGTAGAGAGACCGGGAAGTGCCACGGTGCCCATTTGTGGACCTTCGGGGTCGGAGAAGTCATAACTCCATTGTCCCATATCAGCAGGTGGATCAGATGATACTGCTAGGTATGTTTCTACATCTACATCAGGATATGCTCCTGCAATCTGATGGAGTTGGGATGTATAGTTGAATGTGTGTGAGATTTTGACCAAGAAGACAAAAGACATATCCAATCCAAACCAAAGAGTTAATACACAATAGCCATCATATAAATCCCTTATCATAATACTCAACATTGACGTTTCAAATCTTTAGATCGTCATCTAATTGTTTTTTTGTATGATAATAAATCATTTGGCTCTTCTTTATTGCAAAGTTACACATCACATACAATACATCAACTTTTAAACACATATCCATGCCTCGGCAGCAGGACACTCAATCGTAACCCAAACACCCATAAACTAAAGCATGCATAAATAATATAATACCAAATACTAAAGTTAAAACATACCTGAACAATCCGGGGTGCAATATATTCATCATCATTCTGTAATATTGGTAAAAAGCATGCCGATTCACCATGTAAGTTCCCCGCGGTATCCTGTAATGTTTCAGCTTGTAATGATGACGATATAGGTGATTGTATTAATCGTGACGATGGATGATTTATTGGGTTGACGAATGCATGACATATACTACTGGTTAGTAGGGTAGATATTGTTAGTATTCTTTGCAATGATGTCATCGTAAATGTTGATGGGTATGGTTGAGATTTTGTTTGAGTTTATGATACCCACTCGAGACCGCGAACCGTACACCTACTTCAAAAACTATGGATACAGATCGTAGATAATATATGCTATTCGTTAGAGATAATAGAGTATTGTTGGTTAGAGTATGAAAGAGGAGCACGTAATGGTTGAGTGTGTAAAGCAATGTTGGCTTGGATGGTTGAATCGCTAAGGATTTTTCATTCCCTCATAGAGGTGAGTAGAGATAGCAGATGGGATAGATATGTTCAGCAAGCTGCAATTGAGCAATATAATACTTTATTAGTTTCATACTATCGACAGGCAGCTAATAATTCATAAAAATCAGCACTAAACTAGCGATAAATATCTCACACACAAGTTGTGGAAAGGTGCACCTTGTAAACATCATAACATACTAACAGACAATGGTATCATCATCTAAGAAGAAGAGAGGAAAAGAACGGAAGGCAGTTAAGAATTCTGCTGATAGTACTGCTAATGATAATAGAACCACTGCTGCAGCGTCGGCGGCGGCGGGTGGTAATAGTTTACAATCTATACCCGTGCTTAGAGTTCCTGCTCATCTAGCTCGACAGCAACTTTATGCTAAAAAGAAGATGGTCCCATCTGTTGCGCATATAAGAAAGGGTCGTAATTTTACAACAGAGTTGGCTATTAGTACTGACATTTCATTAGAAGATAGTGATATTATCAGTTGTGTTAAACTTTTTGAAGAGGTGTGAAGATGAGACGTTTGATAAAGTAATCAGTGATGTAGGTGGTAACCTCAAAACTCCAACCACATGGCTAAAAGTTATTGAGAGTGCTGTCATAAATGATGATTGTGAAGAAGAGAAGATTGTGCAAAACATTGGTCCATTGGTTAGGTGTATGTGTAATGATACTACGCGTTTATTCTTCAAGAGCAATAAACACTGGACAGAGGCAATACCCATTTTTGCAGAGTTGATTTTACATATGATAGGCTTTTGCAACAATGTTGATACTCTTTTCCTACATCACGAGGGATTACTTAGTACCATTGTCCAGTGGGGGTTCTGGGAATCTCATCGTCCTGATATTGCAATGGAGTTGAAGGCTGAAGATTGCACAAAGGTTATTCATTGGGAAAAGAAATTACTGAAAAGTTAGTAATTATGGCAGCTGATAATGAACAGACGGAAGACGGAAAGGATCTGTTGGAAACTATTGGCACAACTCCTATCATCAGTAAACAGTATGATCCTAGCTGCATGATTTCATATGCTACTGGGTTAATCGTCATATTAAAGTTGATGGGTTTAAAAAAAGAACAGCAAGGAGCCGTCTCCATTCTCCAACATCTCATTATTGGTGCAGAGTGTGTGGACAAAGGAGTTATTGCCGAAGTTGGTAGCTCGGTGATTACGCCATTTGATGATGGGCCAACACTAGTAGCTTTAGCCAGGATATCATTTCATATGTTGCTTAGCAAAGGCCATCCCAGCGACACTCGTGTTGCATTTGCCATTCGAGCTGGGCTAATTGAGCTATGCTTGAGTTTTATCCAGTATCATTCCGAGCGTAATGTACCACTACTTTTCAAGCACACCGAGAATATCTTGATAGTTGTGAATAAAGTCTCGTTACATCAGAAATCAGCTAAGGCAATTCGAAGTAAAAGAAGCAAACTTATGGATTTGCTTTGCTTGGCACCTAATACAAACTATGCCGAATGTAATAAGTTGTTAGAGATGGCGAGATACATTCTTGATACGAACAGATCATATTGCTGCCGTTGCAACAAGCCACTTGATAAGATGGACGTGAATGAGTGCAATGGATGTCACCGGCTAATATACTGCTCAAGAGCTTGTCAAAAGGAAGACTGGTCGAATGGTCACAAGCTAACCTGTTGCAAGACTTACACCATTGAATTAGTGGGCCAGTTTCAAGGCAGGGTACTACCAGAAGAGGTACCATCAGATGTAAGGGAAGCTGCAAAGCTGGAGGAGCTTGAAATGAACATCACAAAGATACAGCTGAAACTGTTTCTTGATAACTCAGAAACCATTCTAAACCAAGCCAGCTCTTTGAACATCCCTTTATTTGACTGTGTTGTTAAGTTTGACCTACGTGAATGTCCTGCTACTGTGACAGTAGAGAACTTTAACGAGGAGTTTCATACACTGACACCAGGATTGAAGAAAAGCTTTGAACATAGCCGATCAAAGGAGAATATCACTTGCATCTACTGCTCACACTACATTTCGAGTGATGATGGTGATTTGATCATGCAGCGATTGTTTCCCCATGAATGGATAATAACGGCCACCAAGAATGCAAAATTGGAGCAGGAGAAAGAACGACGTATACTCATGGAGAAACAGTATGAGGAGAAGAAGAAAGAATGGGATGAGAAGATGGAAAAAGCAAAGGCCGAGTATTTGAAAAGATGAAGAGCGAGGATACTGAAACCCGAGAAATGGCAGTTGAGTTCCTAGATGAATATGGAGAAGAATGGGAGGAGCCAAGTTACTTCCATAGGAAGTTCGACGAGTTCCTAAAATCTAAGTACAAAGATCTCAACGCTGAAATCCTGGGTAAGAACATCCTATCTGCTTGAAAATAATGTCTGGTATAACATACTGTTTGACTCACTTTATGTTTGCTCTTCACTGATTGAAAGGAGTGGATTCTGATGCAGATGAGCAAACCATCACGGATGCATATAAAAAGTTGGCACTCACGTACCGTGAGTATCTTTTGTGAGGTAGTATTTTGTGTTTGTATTCAAGTCTCATATCAAGCTTCTCTGTATTCAGATCCTGACAAATGGAGGGCTGATAGCTCACATGGCTTAAGCAAGGAAGAGTCGACGGACAAGTTCATTGTCATTCAAAACGCCGCCGATCATCTTCTGTCAAAGTTTGACGACGAGGAGGAAAGCCATTCTAGTCAGGACCCCAGTCAAGCCTCATCGTATGTGGAAGATGAGTTCGAAGATTTTGAAATCGAAAGCGATGACGACGATGAAATGAGCATGACAAGTACTTCAATACTCTATTTCCAGATATGCCCGGTTTCGATGACTTTCAATACATCCAAAACATAATGAGTAGTCGAAAAGATGGAGATCGTGTCAAAGTATCTAAAGGCTTGGACCGTTGGATGCAGGCCGAGATTAGAATGAAAATGGAGGAAAAGGGTATTGAGAAAGATTGTGTTATATCGTAGACGACTTAGTACTTAGCGCATCAATACTATTCGTTTTATCAAAGCAGTTCTCCTTGATTACACCACTTGATGTTGTGACATCTATTAGCATCAACATCGATATTAGCCCACTCTAGATACTGTTCTCGACTTCTTTCATCTCCAAAGCCATAGTGTTCAACATCCATCAATACCAACTCTTCTCCATCCTCTATTAGCTTTTCTCTAGTACAACAATCCTTATATCCTACCAAATGCTTCACTCGTTTGATAAGCTTTAACTGCAATTGGTTACTAAAACCTGGACCGGGTCTGCCAAACAAGTGGCCGACACTGCCCCAGAACTTGGGCAACCCCATACGACCAGGTCTGTATTGATGAGCTATCCAATTTTTTCTTGGAGCATATATATCCCAACCATGAGTCCACGCTCTCATACTTAGCATAATCTCTTCACCCATAAAGCACCATGGCATATACGGATCGAAGGCAACATCAACTAAGAAGTATGCCGGCGTGAAGAAGAATCCTGCCGCAATGAATGGTATCTGTGTCGGGTGTTCTTCATCACCATGATAATTTGCACCACTATTAATACGAATGATGTGGGCCTCGACATCACTATTACTAAATGTACAAGTGCACAATCTAGCACCCGAGCTTGCATGGTCTAATATACCTCCATTCTCTTCTTGAAATCCTGGTGGGTATGAACTCAATATAGCCTTTGGATATGACTTAGTAGCCTTGACTTCATTCGTATACAATTCATCCCACCCTTTGTAGAATTGCAAATGTGCATCAACTTGCATAAAGTAAGTCTCGCCACCCCACAACTTGGATGCATAATATCTTGCCATTGCCGGACCGAGTGATTCATTCTCATGCAAGTACAATACACGTATCTGTCCTCTATCGCAATACTTTTTATATTTGACATTGGTACAGAATTCTTCAATTCCATTACGATCAGGCGGTGCATCACTAACCTTTGTTTGATCTCTACCCGCTGCATTCTTCCCAACAACCTGTGCACCAGTACGACATTGTACACCCTCCTCACCTGGATATGGATTTAATCCATAACAATTCTGTACAATGGCTCCTATGAATAACTTATCTGGATGTTTGGCCTGATTGAATGCACCCATTAACGTGTCACCTAATAAGTAATCACGAAAGCTAGCCAATGAAATGAATATTGAATCATCATCTCGTATTGGGAAGATTGATTTGTTACGATAGGTTGTTTCAAATGGTGCCAAGTGTTCTTGGGCAAGGTTAACAAATGCTTCATGTACTTCGTCACGTTGTACTTTTTTACCATTTGTTGCCAATTGCTTATTGGATGTATGTAATGCATGTAAGAAGTTATCAAGTATTAATGATATACCTGCAATTGTTGGATGTTTGCCTGATAATGTATCTGAGATTAATGTTTTGGAGTTTGGTATATTACGTGTATTTAATATTGGTGGCAAGGATGGCAAATGTGGTATTAAATGTGCAGTTGCCGGATCTCTCTTAGTGTTTGTGGATTCGGATAGTACATCAATCTCCTTATCTTTAATCCATATATCCTCTTCTTCAACAGATGCACCGTCAAGCACATTTATACTTTTGACTTTTTTTGTTGTGTGTTGTTTCTTTTTACCCAATACATGCACGTCATGTCGTTTATGATGCCAACTGAATACAATTAGGAATTGGATAAGCACTGCAATACCTAATAATGATATAAGGGCTATGAATGGCTTAGTGGCTGTTATTGGTACGTCTTCTTGAAGTATCGATGTTTGGCGTACTTTGCGGGTGAATCTCTTCCGACGGCTACCACTTCTCTCTTCTCCGTTGGTACCATTACCCGTACTATCTCCATTGGATACTGATCGATTATTCATCTTTCAATCTTTCTATGTATTTGCTTTGCAACGGATGGATGCTGAGTTGTATGTTGATATTGTTTATTTTGCAAATTATATGAATATGATAAAATACCGCGCGGATGAAAGATGAGTTATTTTTCACAATAGGGTTGAGTATAAGATCTGGTGTGGCGGTATACTAATGGGCGACTTCGTATGGTATGCTGAACCAACTAAAAACCACTGTATTATGTTGCCCAACTGCAATTGATTGGTAATACATAATACAACCAACAACACAAACTTTAGTTTTCATGTTTACAATGGTAAACTCCTTTTTGGGAGAAGGTAGAAGGTATCTTTTTTTAGCACAACACATGTCCATCGGATAATACTTTGTTTTGTAGAAGGAGGGGAGATAGAGCTTTACTAAGCACTCCACTAACAATATGCATGGCCACACGTCAATACCCTCTAAAAGATCCAAAGAAAGGTTGTCAAGGCAACAATGCAAATGCAATCAAAGTTCACTGTTTAAATACCTTGCATTTGAAATCATAATTTTACTAATCGATCGATTGCAACAATAATCCAACAACATCATCAATATCATGAAGCTTTTTTTACTTACTGCCGCCGCTGTACTTGCCTCTACCCAGGCCGCTTATTACGGTTCTCCTACTGATTATTCTGTTACCGAGGTAAGTGCTAGATAAGCCGCCACGTACACAATCGTTGCTCACATCATATGTGCACTAACACACCATTCTTTCTTTCTCTCTCTCTCCTCTTTATCTCATTGACTCGTACCGTCGACTCTTCTCCCCCCACACCACCCTCTCCTGCTTCCATAGAACTCTGAAGATCTCTACTCTACTACCGAGTACTCCGGAGACTCTTTCGACTATGATGAAGATTCTGAAGACTCCTTTGATGAGATGATGCCTGAGTTCATGCAGCTTGACAACAGCCGCTGCGATCGTGACAGGGATTGTCGTGGATCCAGGGTTTGCCGGTACGTCGTATTGTATCTTTTTCCTCAATTGCAATTACACACACACACACACAATCTCACACTTTCACCTCTTGACACCTGCCATCTGTTCTTACAATAATTTTCATCTTAACTCATAAAGTAATCGTCGGTGCACAAGTCGTGGAGGAAGGAGCCGAGGAGGAAGGGGCCGAGGAGGACGTTCATGTGATCGTTCCAATCAATGTCGTCGTTCAGAATTCTGTGATCGTCGTGGCCGTGGCCGTAGAGGCACTTGCAGGCGTCGTAGCGGAGGCCGATCTGGCCGTCGTGAGGTAAGAGTTGCAATCCATATGTAACATGAGCTTAATGTCTTCCACTGTTTGCTCACTAACATGTTCCTCTTATCTATTCTCTAACCACACAACCAACTATTATAGGGAGGACGTTGTTCTTCTAACTCCGATTGTCCCCGTGGCCAATCGTGCCGTCGTCGGGGAGGCGGGCGACGCGGTTCATCCAGGCGTTGTGTCTTCCGTATGGACTTCTTGGAGGCCATGGAGAATGCAGGTGTTGTCCTTGAAGACTCTGCTGACTACTACGAGGATGAATATTAAATTGGGTACCTCAAGATGGTCACATGTGTCGTTGCTAGCTGTGGGGGATGAGATATAACTAGGATGGAAGGAGAGATGTATCAAGGTTATAAGGGCAGGCAGGGGAGGATTGTATTGTTTTGTCTTGACAATTATGGTATTGTGTAGGCTACTTAGTTTTGATATAACTTCTAGCCTCAATGACTTAACAACT
>Ga0214479_100548_pt1 | contig 21406 bp, 22 predicted proteins | sample M1_20Mar14CPVII9_5_FD_165054 | JGI IMG/M metagenome (GOLD analysis project Ga0214479, IMG submission 165054) | Marine eukaryotic communities from Monterey Bay, California, United States - M1_20Mar14CPVII9sort6BwellE14 | ecosystem: Environmental > Aquatic > Marine > Unclassified | place: USA...
CCAATATGGGGACTGTTCAATATGTTTCCTACTCCTACCAACATTGACATCAGGGTGGAGATATATGGTATGTTGTGGAAAAACAATATGTAGTGGATGCTGTTATGCACCTGTCTATGATGATCAAGGCAATAAAGTTGATATTGTCAAACAAAACGAGTGTCCATTTTGCAGAACTGTGGCTCCTAAATCAAATAAAGAAATGAACAGTATGTTAAATAAAAGAAGTGAGGCTGGTGATCCTGTTGCAATCTTCAATCAGGGGAATAACTATCAAGTAGGGGTACATGGATATCCACAAGATCATAGAAAGGCATTAGAACTTTGGCATCGTGCAGCAGAACTTGGTTATGTTACTGCTTATGGTAATATTGGAAGTGCTTATTATCTTGGCAAAGGAGTAGGAGTTGACAAGAAGAAGGCTAAGCATTATTACGAGGTAGCAGCTATTGGAGGAGATGTACAGGCAAGGTACAATCTAGGCATTAATGAGAGGGTGGCGGGTAATTATGATAGGGCATTGAAACACTATTTGATTTCAGTTCGGGGAGGAGATAGTCGATCTTTGAAGCAGATCAAAGAGTTTTACACATTTGGATATGCAACAAAAGAAGTTTACATGAAAGCGTTACAATCATATCAGACATACTTAAGAGATATTAAAAGTGATCAGAGGGATACAGCCGCTGCAGCTGATAAGAGTTATCAATACTATTAAGCAAGCAAGGGGAATACTAGACAAGTTTGATAAAATAATTATTAGGCCTAATCTATTTTCTTCTGTGTTCTTATCCCATTCAAATCTTTGTTAAAATGTATCCATGACGTAACATATGCAACCATGAAAAAGATAGGTATTGACAAATCATACATCAAATGACCTCCAAACTTGGATGCTACACTTTCACATGCCACACTTTCTATCCATGGTACAAGAGAAATGGCCATGGATGCAACTGACAGGGCACAATAATCAAAATTCTTTTCAACTTTGCTATCGTTTAGTTTCTCGCTGGCAGCTGCCATTGCAATAACCGCTTGTACATATCCAAGCGTCATGTTTGTTCTCACAAAGATGATGCCAGCAAAAGCGGGTATGGATGCAAGAGCTATAGATGAATTAGAAGTTTTGTACATGATTGCCTTGAGCATGACAAACCAAAATGCCAATCCGACCAATACATTCATAGTAAGTTCCATCATGCCCATTGCCAAATACTTTTCTGAAATTGAACTTGTTTTCTCGTCTTCATTCATGGTGCGATCATGATGACCAAGGAATCCATGGGCCATAGCATGCATAAGATGACTCAAAATGGTGAACTTAAAGATCTCGTCTGACTCTTTCATAGCTGGACCACTATCCTTTAGAGCATGATACACGATGCCACCAATCATCACCAGGAGAACATCCCAATAAAAGCAGAGATCATGAGATGACCAATACGGTATGTCTTTGTTGATAATGCAATAACCATCTTGAACAAATTGTTGATCGAACAATTCGCTTCCAGGCTGTCCAGGTTTTGCAAAGAAAAGAACTAGTATTGTGTAAAGTAGAACTGATACTGCGCCGACAGCTTGACATACATTTCCAAATGTTGTATAATTATTGAACATGGTTATCGAATTAGCTAATATACATATACATTGCAATGCATAATAGAATAATACATATAGAAAGAGCGCATATCACTGTCAGACGATCATATGTCCACGGGGTACATATTAGATATATTCATGTAGTGCAGTGAAAGTAATGGGAGTACGGAGACTAAAGTAAAGTTAATGTTAGTGAACCCGTACATATGTATCATTTGATAGGTATACTTCTCAGTCTTAACTTTCGATCAACAACTGTTAAATGCCCCCTTCCGATTCGCTGATATACTTCTTCAGAAGACCCTTCCTAACTTTCAATCCTCTGATTAATGACCACTTCCGATTCGCTGTATATAATGATATCCAATATTGTTCACTGTATACTAATACCAATATCACTATCGTACCGAAGAATATCATTTAACCAAAGTAGTCTTTACATCCAATAGAAAACTTTCACCCGGTACATCCTTCAGTAGTTCCATAACACGCCGTATCCTCTGTTTTGGTCCAAATCCTTTTGGTATTGGACCGGCCTTGCCATCTTCTACTCCTTCAATATATGCCATGTTGGGTGGTATAACTATCCGTCGTATACCACCCACTTTCATCCCTCTAATACCAATATCAAGTCCTGATATTGCTCTATTATTACCATCTTTTGATCCAACTACGAATATAAATGGTACACCATCATTATTTGATGATGAATCTATATCATATCCGTTACTACGTTTTAATACCCATTGTATATTAACACGTTTGCCTTTTTCGACTGTATCTCCGTTGCCTATTCGTAAATCTTGATATGTAACTCCAGATGATCCGATTTTGATCGGCGTTGATTGTATTGCTGGTCCGTTCTCGTACATTGCATATGCAGGCGATGTAGCACTATTACTTAAGCATAGACTTGCAAATATTGTTTGATGTACCACATCTCTTCTACTACTGACGAATGAGTTGTTGATGTTGATGGGAGATAATTTTGATTGTTGGTGAGACGACAAAGCCGTTGTCCCAATCAGTAAACTAAGTAAACAAAGATGCAATAAATCATTATTATAACGTCCTACCATCATCTTGAATGCCGCCATCCTCCGTACTTCTTGACTATTGATAATAAAAGGAAGCTATATTGCTGTACTGCCAAATCAATCTTTACTTTATGTCGCTAAGATACGGTATCCAACCCCAAATCCAAATCAACAAGTACCTCAACATGAGACAGATCGATATCAGCGGCGGCAGCAATAGGAGATAGATGATAGAGCGGCGGTCGTCATCTATCAGCTAATTATCAATTAACAACAATGTATCGTTTCATAACAATAATATACATCGCCTTTCTCGGAGCTGTCTCTTGCTTCTCTCCTTCATCGACGACGATCTTACAGACGAGACAACATACTCATCTTGTTAACTCATTGAAGTTTATTAATAATGACAATAGTGTAGGATTATTACAGAGTCGTATATATATGTCAGATGCTGCTGGTTCATACTTGGATAGTTTGTCTACAAAGAGTAACGAGATCGGAGAAGAGGAAAAGGCGTGTATAAGATATGCACAAAAATATGTCATACTTTCTGTTTGCATATGTCTCACACTCTCTACCCTTCACTCTACTATTCATATAGACTGGCAAGATCTTTACATGGTCAACACTCCTACGAGATCATACTCGATTTATACCAATATTACCAAACTATCTCTTCGCTTATATCCTACCAGGATATAAACTTAAACCAACTACCATTGAATCAATAATGTTAACAGTTAATTCCTACAATACCTGTCCATATTGTACGGGCTTGCATGGTGAATTGGCACGAATGTCTGGATTGGACGGTGATACTATTGTTGACAGTGGTAGTAGTACTAAGTCTGATGCTAATGGCAACGACGATGACGGTGAAGACGAGACAAATGTCAGTGAGGAAGTCAAATATGCACAAACATTTGCAATTGAAAGTGGACGTGGCAATGCCGTGAAGTTTGCATATGATAATATGTTAAATACAATCGGAATTAAACATGCCAAATCTGTAAGAGCATTATGTTGGGCTTTGTTGTGGGGTAAAACTACGGGCAATACAATTAATAATGCCCGTGATAAGATTCTTAATAAAGGTAGTGGAAAGAAGGAGAAGGTTACGTCACTTGATGTCTTCATGTTGATCTATTATGGACCATTGTTTAGTGTGATTGGTGTATTGAATAAGATATTAACTACTTTGCCAAGTGTGCCGAAGTTAGTTAGCTCGGTCATTGGTGCAGTGTTGTGGTTACCCCAAGCTATTAATATTACTCCTTTGGGGATTGTTTCTCTTGTATTGAATAAGGGAGTTGTTTAAGTTAGACGAAGGGTGTATGTAGTAGCTAACCTATGTAAACGTATATGTTTGTATTACGCTTAGAGTATACACACATATACCAAACTGCAAAGCTATGGCTGTGCCGAACCTAATAGTATCGATACTGATCATTGGCTGCAGCCGCTTGCTCCTCCACCAACTAATAGTAACGATACTTCTCATGGAATGCAGCAGCTTCGTCCCGTTGAGGACTTTTAATCTCACCCAAATATTCTTGGTATAATCGTAATGCTGTTGTGTAATTTTCTTTTGTTGCATATCCATATGAGTATAACTCTTTGATTGACTTCAAAGAATCAGCATATCCACCCCTTACTGATATCATATAGTGCTTCAATGCTCTCTTCATATTGCCTGCATTTCTCTCCTCACAGCCTAGATTATGCCTTGCTACTTCATTCCCCATCATGGCTGCAAGCTCATAGTAATGTGTGCCCTTCTTATCAGTTTCCACTCCTGAATTATTATTATAAAAGTAACCGATATTACTATATGATGCGGCATGTCCAAGCTCTGCTGACCTATGCCAAAGTTCCATTGCCTTTTCTACATCTTGTGTAAATCCGTACTTCCCATCATGGTAGTAACATCCAAGATTATATAATGCAATGGGATCATTAGCCTCCATACGTTTCCTTTCCCTTTCATTCCCTACCTCGTCTGAAGTAGGTGATGGCATTCTGCAAAAGGGGCATAGGGCAACAGCAGTAGTACGCATAAGTGCATTTGCATGAATACACCCACTACAAATAGTTTTTCCACAGCATGTCTGATACTTCTTTCCCGTAGGGTCCAAAGAAGGTAGAAGTAGAAAGCAAATAGGGCAATCTTCTTCTTGTGGAGGGGGTTGTTTGAATAGATTTTCATCGTGTAACTCAGCTGCTCTCTTTCTACATTCTTTCTTGTGTTTTGGTCGATGAGCAATTTGACATTCTCGATTGCAATATTTCACCAATTTACATGCCGTACATGCCTTTAGATTTCCACTCTCTTCCTCACCCTTGCCACAATTGGCACATACCGATACACTATTGTTACCAAGCCTGATGTTTTGTAACTTCCCTACCATCTTACATGTACTAACCTCATCATCACAAACACCAACATTGCAATTATTATTAGTGCTCATTTTATGTTTGTTGTGCAGTGCCCGTATATACTATACTTTTTTATAACACCGATTATTAATCTTATAACCGAATATATCTCAATTGGTCAAACTACGGCGACTCTATATTGTGCTGCTTATTAATCTTTAACCAATGACGAAGAAGGTGCACTGCAAAAATTTAAAGAGTTATAAGAGTTTGCAATTGTTTTGAGAAGTGATGGTGCGGAGTGAAGGACTATACGGCCGGTCGAGAATACCATCCATCAATACTATTATAGCAATAGTTTAGGAAGACACTGTCAAGAACAATAAAGGAGGGCAATCAATACTACTACGACGTATTGTACTGACAACAATGGAATCTAATGGAATTTATGAAGTATCAGATACCGCAAAAAAAGAACGTGTGACACAGCGGATGATATATCATTAAGCGGTCATATGGAAAGGAGGTAAGTGGATGACTTAAAGCATCTAGTGTTAGGCAGAGGAACTAATTGTATAAATGTATGTTAGATGTTACGTTTCATTTCAACCCCCGTCTCTACCCAAGTGATTAATAGTAATGATGATCCTCGCGGGCAGCAGCAGCTTTATCCCTCTTATCACTCTTAATCTCTCCTAAGTATGTCTGATATGTTTGAAATGCTTTTGTGTAATCGTCTTTTGTTGCATGTCCACCTGAGTACATATCTTTGATAGTCTTCAATGAATCAATGTCTCCACTACTAACCGCAATCATATAATGCTTGAGAGCTCTGTCCATAATGCCCTTACGCCTCTCAATTTTGCCAAGATTACACCTTGCTTCTTCATCTCCTTGCATAGCTGCTACTTCATAGTAATGTATCGCCTTCTTCATATCAACTTCTACACCTCTACCATACTCATATGCATAGCCAATACCATTATATGCTGCAGCATAAACAAGCTCTCCTGCCCGGTGACATAATTCTAATGCCTTTTTATAATCTTTTGCAAATCCGTTCACCCCATCTCGGTAATCGCATCCCAATTCATAGATTGCAATGACATCATCTACTTCTACCCGTTTTCTCAACTGATCCTTTTGTTCTTCACGACTACTATACCTTTCAGTTCTGCATAAGGGACATTTCTTCCCATTTATATTTCCTTGCACTTCATTCCCTTGATGATCATAGACAGGTGCATAATCACACCCATAGCAAATTATGTATCCGCAACACGCCTTATGTATTTTATCCCTGTAGCAAGTGTAGGCATACGTAACAAACAAATAGGGCAATCTCCATATTGTGGTGGTGGTAGTTTGAATAGTTCTATATCGTGTAATTCAGCAGCACGTCTTCGGCATTCTTTCTTGTGCATAGGACGATGAGCAATTTGACATTCTCTATTGCAATATTTAACCATCTTACACGCCGTACATGATTTGAGTTTATGACTCTCTTCTTCGCCCTTGCCACAATTTGCACATACCGATACTATATTATTATCAAGCCTGATGTTTTGTACCTTCCCTACCATCTTACATGTACTAACCTCATCATCACATACATCAATATTTGATTTTGATGCACCGACATTGCAACTATTAGATGTGCTCATTTTATACTTGTTGTGTCCGCATATATTATACTTTTTATAATACCGATTATTAACCTTTTATAACCGAATATATCTCAATTGATCAAACTACGGCAGCAGCTCTATATTGTACAGTACTACTATTATGATTTCCACCTACCCTATGACAAGAAGGTGCACCAGTAAAGTTGATACTGAACTTCAAGTCGAGAGTTTGCAATTGTTTCGATAAGTGATGGTACGGAGTGATGAAGAACTATTTACGACCGGTGAAGAATTTTATTGATACTATTATATAATTAGGACAAAGGAGGACAACATGTTGAGCTTTGTTGTATACAATCAGTTCCCCCCTGAATGAACAATGCAATAACTTAGTTTTCAGTAATTAGAAAACTCTGTAAAAGATAAAAAGACCAATTTTGCTCTCTCGGATTACGGCAACCTCCTACTGCTCAATAATACGCTCTCTTAGTCAAGTGCCCCGTCTACATCGTCACAATACTACTACTTTATATAGATTAAGCTATTCATCTCATTCTGTTCTATACTGGGATAATAACTCTGGCTTCTGATCTGCAAATAATAAAGAAACACACAACCACTCGCAAAAGATATCATCGTTATAGGATCATTCAAAGAAGCAAGCTATTTGCTAAAATCGTTGTATACTGCTACACCAATCCTCTATCAGTATATCTCTTAAGTAGAAGTAGTATTCGATATCAATATCATCTAAAGCGTTAGTATCAAATACCATAGAACGGCAAAAGATACAACATACATCAAAGATGAGCACATCAGATTCTATACAGAATAGAAACACACTCAACAATTTACTACTGCTTGCAATCATGTGTGTCATGGCCGCTGGATGGATTACATTCTCATTCTTACACGGTGCCGATGCCGCTACAACAATATCACAAGAACGTCCAAACTTTATCGGTACCGCACGGATCAAGCAACATCGAGCAGGAGCAAATGGTGACTTAGTTGAGGGGGAAGAACATTTACTAAAGGCTATTATTAAATGGGATGCTATACCAAACGCTGAACGATATGAAATATGTCATCATTGCAAGGATTACATTAATGAAGATACGGGTATTGCTGATGATACTGTAACTGATGAGGATAGTATCAAAGATATATACGACATAGAAATTGGGGGTAAGAATACATGTGGCGGACAGCCGTGCTTAGTTATGCCGGGCGTGCCACGAGGGAATAATCAATGTCATTTACGTGTCAAGATAGATGGAGAATGGAGTTTATGGAGTAAGCATCAAAACTTCTTTGTTGGTGAACCTGGTACCTTTGAACATGTCGAGTTGTAAGATTAGGGATAGAAGTATGTGAGTAAGTTTGATAGTTACAGTATGCAGAGATAAGAGGAAGATACAGGATAAGGAGTATAGAAATATCAAGCGACAATAGAGGTAGAAGATATAGGATAAAGGGTAAGAAGAGGGTATAATGTTGAGCATCTTATATCTAATTTGTGCCTTATGATTATTAATTACGGATATACCTTCTTGATCCGACCGAGCTAGACGAAGCTCTACTCTTCTAAATCTCTCACTAAATCCCTTTGGTTGGCATTGTAATAACTCCACAAACTAATAGTACCGATACTTTTCATTGTTAAAAGCAGCAGCTTTATCCCTCTGTACACTTTTAATCTCTCCCAAATATGATTGATATAATTGTAATGCTTTTGTATAATCATCTTTTGTTGCGTGTCCATCTGTGTATAAGTCTTTAATCTTTTCCAATGATTTAGCATATCCACTTCTAATTGCAATCATGTAATGTTTTAGTGCCCTCATATTGCCTGCATTCTTTTCCATATTACCTAGATTATGCCTTGAATAAACATCTCCAGCCATTGCTGCTCGCTCATAGTAACGAATGGCCTCCTTTTTATCAACTTCTACTCCTCGACCACGGTGATATGCATTCCCAATATGGCAATATGCCTCAATATGCCCAAGCTTTGCCGCACGATGAAATAGTTCTAATGCCTTGGTATAATCTTGTGGCTGGCCACAACTCCCATCTAGATAGTCACATCCTAAATTGAAGATTGCAATAGGATCACCAGCCTCCACTCGTTTCTTGTCTCTTTCAATTTCTTCTTCACCTCCTAAAGTAGGTACTGGAATTCTGCAAAAAGGACACTTTTTATTATCAACTTTATTGCCTTGATTATCATAAACAGGTGCATATTCACATCCACCGCATATAACCTTTCCACAACATTCATAATATCTAGAGCCAGTTTCCAGTAACGGTATTCGTAGGAAACATATTGGACAATCTCCATATTGTGATGGTGGTTGTTTGAACAGTTCTTCATCACTAATCTTCTTCTCAGCGTCAAGTTTATCAAGACTATTTACTTTTGTATCGGATGCGCTCATCCTCTTTGCGTAATGTATTGATGTAGACTTTGCAAATATAACCTTTTACTACGACTTGTTTGTCCTTTGGTACTAGGTGTTGATATGTGTTATGTTGTATTATCGTACTTCTTAATGTTGATGATGCACTTTCCCAAAATTTTGTTTACTTGATGTGTGTGTATTAACAACGAGACTCAAGCAATATATTAGATCAATTCTTACATATTTTGTGACAGTGATCAACCACCTTCAAAGACTCAAAAGCGAGCAAACGAAGATCCTACGTTCTTGCAGTAGGAGTTACCTTTGTTGAGCAGTATGGCACAAAGAAGACGCTTTTATATCATGGACAACAATAACAATAGCAGAGGTGAAGACGGTGGTGGCAATAAAAAGAGGAAATCAGATGATATATCAGATGATAATAACAATTCGGATAGTATCACGAGCGCGGACACCTACACAGTTTACTCATTGCAAAAGAGAAAGAGTTGAAAGAGAAGGAAGCTGAGTTTAATCGACGTGTTAAACTATATGAATCTAAACACCCATCTATTGGTACAGATACGGATATTCTACAACTAAATGTTGGCGGTAGTACATCTATATCGGTACGTCGTAGTACTCTAACGCAATTTCCCGATACATTACTTGCCGCAACTTTTAGTGGATCGATGGGATGAATCAATGGAGAAGGGGAGAAGGAATAGAGATGGAAATATATTCATTGATCAAGATCCAGAGAACTTTCTCCTTCTTGTTAATTACCTCCGTTTGAGGATGAACAATCAGAGTAGAAAAGTACCAGAAAAGCATCTTCCCAAACCTACATATTCATTATGTTACATGCTTGAGTATTACGGATTAATGCCCGCAGTATATCAACAGACATGGATTGGGTGTTGTAATAGACTGGTTTGTAAAGAGTTTACTTGTGAAGAGAAATCATACGGTACTTATGAATGAACTTTTAACAAAGACTGTGGAAAATAAGGCAGTTAATTTTCTATATACTACTTGGGGAAATTTGCAAATGCAGGGGTTTCTGAATTTACTGTTGAATTTGATAAGGGTACTGGGGGTTCTGTAGGATGGTTATGCAGTTATGATGAAGGCATGAATAGTCAATGCACTAGATCTTCATTGAGGAAGCTTTGAAGAATAGTATCTTCCTGAACATTACAGATAGGAAATTATGGGGAAGTGCGGCTATGTTGGAAGAGAATCTGAACATTGCTCCCATGGCATCTGTAACCAAGGTTATATGTACATACGATGTGGACAAAAAGTATACAATTCAAGTAGTTGATGAGTCTGGACCCGTTTGTGGCGGATCAGAAACGATATTTCTTGATAAGTCGACCAGTTATCGAGTCTTCCCAATGATTTCATTCTCTGGAAAAGTGACGGTATCGGGTTTGAAGTATGCCATTGATGAGCTATAGATTGATTGACTGTGTGTGGTATGTTGACGTCGAGGCTGTGGGATGAGATGTACATAAACATGTTAGTGGTGTTATAGATAATGCACTATGTAAAAGAAACGTATTGTCATGACTTCTCTTTATGTATTACCTAAAGTCTACTGCACTATTGAAAATGATATGATAAATACTCTTTAAATAGTTCCTAATAATATCGATACTCCTCACTAAATGCGGCCGCTTCATCCCTCTGTCTACTCTTAATCTCACCCAAGTATTTTTGATATAATCTTAATGCTGTGGTGTAATCATCTTTTGTTGCATGTCCTTTTGAGTATAATGCTTGGATTCTCTTCAAACATTTGGAATATCCGCCTCTTATAGCAATCAAGTAATGTTTCAATGCTCTATCAAAGTTGCCTATATTTTCTTCTAAAATACCTAGATTGCTTCTCGCCATTATATCGCCCATAATGGCTGCTAGCTCATAATAATGTATGGCCTTCTTTTTGTCAGCTTCTACCCCTACACCATGACTATATGCGTAACCAATATTGCAATATGCTTTAGCATACCCAAGCTCTGCTGCCCGGTTAAAGAGTTCTAGTGCCTTGGCATAATCTTGAGGATAACCGCATGTCCCATCTCGATAGTCAATTCCCAAATTACGAATTGCAATAGGATCTTCAGCCTCGACTCTTTTCTCTGTTCTTTTGATTTCATCTTCTTCTGAAGTTGGCGTTGGAGTTCTACAAAATGGACACTTTTCATTATCAATTACATTGCCTTGGTTGTCATATAGAGGTGCATGAATGCATCCACTGCATATAATCTTTCCGCAACAGGCATAATGATTACTCCCCGTAGGAAGCATGGGCATTCTTTCGAAACATATCGGGCAATCCCCATATAGTGGTGGAGGGTGTTTAAATAGTTCTTCGTCGCTAATCTTCTTCCCAGTACTAAGTTTGCAACCCTCGAGATTATCACATAAGTAATTTAATTTTGTATCAGACGTGCTCATCTTATCATTTACACTTTTTTATATGTGACGCGTTGAACTAATGTATACCAATACTACAAATGTAACCACTTATAACCACTCACACTAATTGGAATAAGTATATCAATGATATCTTTTATTTTTATGCACCTTCCCAAAATTGTGTGGTGAGTTGTGATTGATGTGTGTGTTTTATAATATGATATGCAATACCGTCGTCTTACATGATATTCAAGCAGCAGTATACCACCAGATTAATTCTATGTATATGTTTACGAAGATCTACATCACTCCTGCTCAAATCCAAAATCTCACAGCACAAACGAACATGAAAATGTGTTGTGATGTGATATACAATACTGCACTTGAAATTATCAACGAGACTCAAGTCAGTATATCAGAAGATATCAGATCAATTCTATACGTATTTTGTTTATCAGCCACGCTTCTCCGTATGTCGTCTAGGTATATAGAGTGTGGCGGCTGCCGTCATTCCACTTCTACCCTCTTCCCTCACATTCTTTGCCCAAAAAAGGACGAAAAAAATAGAAAAGCGATCAAACGAAGATCAAACATGTGGAAACGTACGTATTTGTCATACATAACTATCTTTATCTTCATGTATCACTGCGTAATCCCCGATCATCACGGTGCTGTTAAAATTAGTGTATTAACTAATAGTATCGATTCCCCTCATTATCTGCAGCAGCTTTATCCCTCTGTCTACTCTTAATCTCTCCCAAGTATGCTTGATATAATCGTAATGCTTTTGTGTAATCGTCTTTCGTTACACGCCCATCAGAGTATAATATTTGAATCTCTTTTAATGATGGACCATCTCCACCTCTCACCGCAATCATTAAGTGTTTCAAAGCCCTCTGTATATTGCCTGCCGTCTTTTCATCGAGGGCTAGATTGTATCTTGAAACTTCATCTCCTCGTATAGCTGCAAGCTCATAATAGTGGGCAGCCTTCTTCTTGTCAATTTCAACTCCCGTTCCTAAGTCATACGCATAACCAATATTGTGATAAGCTTCAGAACAACCAAGTTCACCTGCCCGATACCAAAGTTCTAATGCCTTTCTATAATCTTGTGGATATCCTTTCGTCCCATTTCGATAGTCACATCCTATCATGAATATTGCTTCAGCATCACCAGCCTCTATTCGTTTCTTTTGCCTTTTATTTCCTTCCTCATCAGAAGTAGGTCTTGATACTCTGCAAAATGGACACTTTTTATTATCAACTTCGTTGCCTTGATTATCATAGACAGGTGCATAAAAACATCCACTGCATATAACCTTTCCACAACATGTTTGGTATATGGTAGCCTTACGTAGTGATGGTAATCTTACGAAACATATTGGACAATCTTCAGCTGGTGGAGGTTGTTTAAATAGTTCTTCATCTGATATATTCCCAAGTTTACAAAGGTCCACACATAAGTCATTCAATTTTGTATCAGACGAGCTCATCTTATTGTTTAATATAGTAATACTACAAATATATAACCTTTCATTTCGGTTTGAGGTATATAAGTATTATATCGATGATACCTTTTGTGTTCTAGGTCAATAGAGTTTAATGCGCACCGGTTCAACTTCAAAATATTATGATGTGTGTTTGTTTATGTATTTGCAATACCGCCTTGCAACTTGTTATGACTGTGTCTTTGTAGTAAATATAACAATCTACTGGTACTACGAATATATCGTTCCGTATGTGTGGTAAAGTAATGAGAGAATGATACCTTTTTGATTTTGTAGTTTGTTTCAACTTCCTAAATTTGTGATGTGGGATGTGAGATGGGTTTGTATTATATCGACGAGATTTGCAGCAGCAGCAGAATCAGATGACCAATTCTATGTATGATGTTCTACTAACCACTCTATGCCTCTTCCTCCTTCCACCACCAATCCTCTTTTCTCTTTTGGAGCTCAAAGGACGAATAAAATAAAGAAGCTAAGGCGATCAAACGAAGATCGTTTGCACTCCTGCTCAAAACCAAACCATCAAAATCGAAGTGCCGCCAGCGCATGAGCAGCAGGCTCTTGATTGCAATCATTAATATGCCGACGCATAAACAAAAAGAAACACAAAACAATAACTCGAACAACATTGATATTAATAGTAGCAGTAGTAGTAACGAATTTATATCAAGTCTAATCATGGCAGCAACAGAAGCCAATGACAACTCGACATCATCTACATCGGATGATAGTTCTAAAAAGACATCAAAAGATGTCACCACCGCCGCCGCTGCTGATACCTCCAAACAGCAGCAGCAGGTAGCACCACCAATATTTATACACAACTTATCAATCTCATCACCTCGTCAACGCATCAACTCTTCACACTCTTCCAACTCTAACTCCAACAACAACAACAACAATGAAGAAGAAGTAGTAATTAAACTACCACCACTCCGTCCTGAAGAACCAGTGGCTAGTTTACGAGGTGCATTAAGTGAGGTTATTGGATTTGCACATTTGACTAAGTATCGATTAGTTGTTGAGAAGAAGAAACCACAGTCGTCTACTAACAACTCGTCGTCTAGTGGCGAAGAGTCTAGGAGTAATAAAGATAATGGCAAGCACGGAGGTAAGCAGTCGAATGTTGGTAAGCAGACCAATACTAATAAGAAGAAGAAGCAAGATAATAATGTCGTTTGGTCAACATATACATTACGTAATGCAGTAGTTAGTACTCCATCAACATTGCAATGTTTACAAACTGATACTCTATCTAATACTGGCGGCGATAATGGCAATGGCGGGGGACAAGAGACTAAGAAAGAGAAAGAGGAGGAATTGGTATTAGATGATTATGGTGATTTAAGTATCTTACTTCCACTGTTACAACAACAACAATCTGACACCGCCGACCATACTAACAACCCCACTACTACTAACAGCAACAATAAAAATGAAGAGTCAAACGATGAGCTAATACTACTAAACGGACACATCACACCACGTTCCCCACCCCCACAACAAATCTTAGACGCATCTAACTATACTATACGTATTATATTAGAAAAGTATACTATATCATCAATTAAAGATCATGTAGTGAAGATTCGTAGTATGTTGGTTGATGGTGGTTTGCCGTTTGTTAGTAGCTTGGTTGCTGATGTTGATAGTGGTGAGGCTGTGGTTGAGGTTAAGAAGAGTGGCGTTGAGGAGGATGTAGAGAGTGAGGAGAAAGTAGTCGAGGAGGCCAAGGTTAATGGAGAGAAGAAGGGAGAGAAGGGCAAGGTAATGGTCTACGATATATGTGTGTGCTGTTTCTATATACTCATCTCACCTATACATCTCACAATCTCATACAATCTCTCTAACCCAAAAAATCACACAGGACAATGACAACAGCAAAGAGCCAACCAAGGAAGAACAACAAGAAGTCGAACGTATCAAACAAGCTCAAATTGCTCAACAATTACCACAATATAAATCAAATTATGATTTATTCCATACCTCAGTAACTACCAATGGGGATTTAAGTAATTTTTATTATCTAGTTTGTGGTGAAGAACAGACTTTAGTAGAGTTGCAAGATGAAGAGGATAGTAGTAGTGGTCAAGGAAGTGGCAAGGGTAGTGGACGTAAGTTTTCATTCGAGGATCCAATTGTTAATAGTAGTGATAAGCAGCAGAATGGTAGTAGTGATAATAAAAAGAAGAAGAATCGTAAAAAGAAGAAGAATAAGAACAATGCCAATAGTGCTGCTGAAGTTAGTGCCAGTAGTGGATCGGAGAATGAAACAACCAACAACACTTCTACCAAGCAGTCAACAGCGACAGCAGCAACAATCACCAATGCCAAATATTTACTCGATATTGAGTCTCAACTTGCCAAGCTTAACAAGTTAAGCTGTATATCAAATATAACAATCGTACTAAGTGGATATAATCCACCACCATCACATCGTTCAATCTTAGGTGATTTAGCATATTTAGTAGTAACCTTACCGGATAGTCAAGTTGTACATGTTACCGCCATTCCTCAAGGATTTTATATTAATAAAAGTACTGAGAAGAAGTTTGATCCAACACCTGATATTAACGAGGGTAGTAGTAGTAAAGATTCAATGGCATGTTATTCACATTCATTATTAGACACACTACTACAAAAGTCAAAGTCATTACGTACAGTATACACCACTGCCTTATTAGCATCGAAACAACGATCGGAACTACTATCATCAACATCATTCAATGAAAGTACGCTTTACAACTTTTTTAGACCATTGGTATCACCATTTAGTACTAATAATTTATGTGGTAGTAGTACTAGTTTGGTTGGTGGTTTGTTAACTGGTTTGGTATTGAGTAGTAGTAGTACAAGTGGTACGTTTAGTTCAAGGATTGATATGGTTACTGTCAAGCCTAGTTGGTTAGTCCCTCCTTTACCAAGTGTTCATACTACTAATAACGGCAATAGTAGCGGCAATAGTAGCGGCAGTGGAGGCAGTAACATCATGCTGGGTAAGAAACTAGAAACATACAATCATTCAACATTACATGAATATTCAATTAATCGTTTAGAGAATGAGTTGATGAATAATATGTATGGTATGGATATTAGAGGTGGTGGATTACGTGATTGGAATGAGGAATTACAAGTGGCTAGAGAGTTGAGTGTTGATACGTTTGGTGAACGTGTTGATAGGGCACGGTAAGATCATAGTTTGTTGTGTAGTATGATGTGTTCTTCGTTTGTATCTTGTGTTCGTCTATAGTTGTGCACATCTTGTGTTCGTGCCACCGCTAACTCATTGCCTTCGTTTTCACACCACAACCTCTATACAACCCCACAACACAGATTGGTCCACAAGGTACTATCCGACTTTGGTGAGGCCGCACTAGCAGGAGTCAAGGCAATCTTCGATGGGTACATCCTACCAATGAACCCCAACGAGTCGGCACGTGCCCATGTCTACTTACATAATAACATCTTCTTCTCCCGCGCGGTAGATACTGGATTGGATACTTTTAAAATCATCCAAGGAGATGCTGCCGCGAAAAAGTCCGCATCTCGAGATTGTTGTAATATGGGATTATTACATCGATTGGATATACCTGGTTTGCATACCTTGGCTACGGTACTGGTGGAATATTTGGGTACACGAATTATATGTCAGAGTGTCGTGCCGGGTATCTTACATGGTGAAAAGTCACATAAGTTATTGTATGGTGCCGTGGAGACATTAAGTGCATTACAATGTGATGATGAGATGCATGAATTGTTGGAAAGTACAATTGGTGAAGGTTGTATGATTGCTACACGTAAGATTCCCAAGTATCCATTGTCGGATGAGGTAAGTATCTTTGTATTGTTTGTGCATATCATGTGTCTCTTTGCTTTGCTAAGCTTGTGTCTAACCTCTCTCTCTCCTTTATCCAATACCCAACTCAAACAATACATAGAGGATGGAATTCATCAAGGAGAATCGTATCACTCCACTCCCTCCTCCCCAAGCCAAGGCCAAGGACGAAGAAGTTGATGACAACAAGGACTCGTTGGTTCAAGCTTGTGGACCAATTGAAATGAAGGGTATCCTCGGGTCTGATCAACGCAAGTACGTACTAGATTGTACACGTCTTACCCCTCGTGATGCCAATTGGGTAAGCAAGGACATGGGTGGTACAGGCAAATGGGAGGAGAGTCTTGAGTCAAGTGGTGCCAAATCTCAAGAGCTCATCCCATCTACATTGGATGATGATGAGTGGACGGCATGTGTCATCCGTCGTGAGTTGATTACGAATTATGCCGAGACGAAGATTCGTGACCATCTTGTCAAGTACAAGGAGGAGATGGAAAGTAAGCAGGAGGATAAGGACGAGAAGAAGGATGATTCGGCTGTCGATGATAAGTCTGATAAGGCAGATGATAAGGAATGGGTCGATTTAGTACCCGGCAAGAAGGTCAAGGAGTACGAGAAGTCAGAAGAGGAGAAACTAGAAGAGAAGAAGAAGGAATCTCTTTTACTTGCCAAGGTAGAAGATGAATACGTCAATTCTCTTCGATACAATGTTAATGTCTTTCTACCCTACACCCGTTCCATCGAAGGTATCGACAAGGCCTCGTATGAGACATTAAAGAAGGACGAGGAAGAAGCAAGACAACTTGCTCGTTACTTGTGGGATACAGCCATTCCAAGCCTAACCAAGGAGATTCGTTCAGGTGGTGGTAGTGGATTACAACTCCCTGCTGATGGTCGGGCCTTGACAGAGATGATTCATCAACGTGGTATTAACTGTCGTTACCTTGGTAGACTAGCCGAGTTAGCTCGTAAGGAGGAATTGGAAGATATCATCTCATCCAAAAAGGCCGCAACTGCCGCAGCACTTACCATGTCTTCAATATCGTCCGAGGCTGATGATAAGATTGCAGCTGCCAAACAGTACAAGGCTCCTCGGTTCTGTATGCCCATCTGCTGGTTAGAGTTGCTTGAGTGTGAGATGGTGGCACGTGCTGCCAAACATGTACTCGACTCGTACATTCTAGAGAATGGTAATCAGCCTGCTGCTCACACGATTGCGTCTTTCTTAAGTGCAATCATGTCTGTTGGTGAGGAGAGTGCCGGAGAAACCGAGGTTAGAATGACGAATAATCCTGACCAAGAAGAAATGGCTACATTGACCTTGGACTTTGGTGATGATGCCAGTGGTGATGATGATGCCTCGTCTGCTAACCGAGGCAGGGAAGAGATATGGAAGGATATTGAGCGTGAGGTTGGTCGTCGTTTCAGATACACTCTATTGTTGTACAACTCCACTTCGTCTGGATCATCCAAGAAGGGCGAGGCAGAAGAGAGCCGGGCTTTGTACATGCCGTTACTTCGAAGGATATGTCAACGTTCAGGCATACGTCTTGTGGCCAAACAATACGACTTGGGCAAGAAGTGTGTATGTGGTGGCAGTGCACCATCGTATCCAATTGCACCTTCCGACATACTAGATATCCTCCCACTTGTCAAGCATGCCGCATCTTTGGCAGGGGAGTCGTTCAGTCCATGTTCGTTCAGTGGCAGTAGTCCCGTTGGATCGAATACAACTCTACACATCTTACTGGATGACGTGAGGACTATGCATGGTATTGCTCAGGCCAATCTCAACAATAGAAACTATGATGCTGTTGTTGAGTATGCCCAAGAGGCGGCGGCCTTATACCAACGTGTATTGGACTCACCTCTCCATCCTCAGATTACGAAATGTCTTCGCTTGACTACCATTGCCCACTTCCAGAAGAATGAATATGAACATGCAGTAGTGGCCGCCTCTAAGTATCTTGCCATAACAATTGCCTTGAATGGATTTGATTCGTATGAAGTTCTTCAGGCACACTTGACTGTGGCAGACATTTACCTCGAAGCAGGTAAGATCGAAGATTTCGTGAAGCATGCACGTTCAGCTCAGTTTCTAATGGAGTTTTTGGGAGGCAAGAACTATGCCGGTATTGCACCACAATACTATCGTATGGGGTCGTTGTACTACGAAGCTGGCAAGGTCGAGGATGCCTTCCGTTTCTTCGAGGCAGCGGCATCAAGGAGGAAAGAAGATCGTATGTTCGAGTGTCTCATTGCACGAAATACATCCGGTGTACTTGCCAATCTTGGTCTGTTCAGACAAGCGTTTGAGTATGAAAAGAAGGCTTATCAGTCATACCTTACCTTCCTCGGAGAAGACCATGATGCTACCAAGGCTTGTATGAGGTCATTGAGCGTAAGTTATTGTTAGTGTGTCTGTGTGAGATACATATCATGTGTACTTTTTCTAAGTGTACTAACCTTGTCCTCCTCTTCTATCCATTTAGCAAATACTGGCTGCGGCAACAGAGCAAGAGAAACAATTGAAGATTAATGAGAAGGAACGTGTGAAGGAAAATGCAGCAGAGTCGGTGGCCAATCAAATCCGTGCAGATGAGGAAGCAAGAGAAGCCAAGCCAAAGAAGAAGAAGAATAAAAACAAAAAGAAGGGGAAGAAATGAGTATTAGAGAAGGTAGTAGTGGAAGAGTTGATTGATGAGTGATAGATAGAATGTTTTAAATTTCAACAATTAGAAAGTCGTATCCGTGTAAGCAGTCAGTCCATTAGCTATATTAGACGAGCCACTTTAGCCAATACTAATAGCAACTAAGGAGATGCGATGGTATCCTTTAGAATACTTTGCAGTCAAATGAGCTCAATTGTAAGTATGATCCAAGTTATATACTACTTTCATATTAAAAGTATGAGATGATACAACACACTGCTACTAACTTGGATCTCTTCCTGCTGCTATTTTTTATGTTTGAGGAGTCGAGAGGAGTACTTCTATCTCGAAACTTTTGTTTGTGAAGTTTCTTTTATTTCTATTGTAAGGTTCATAAAATAAAAATGAATGAATCAATTACACAGTACTACAATACTATTTGCTAAGCCGCCAATCAAACCAACTTGTCTCCTCTCCCTCGTATGTATGCTTTATTATTGTTAGTGTTGAGTAGTATTAGTAGTATTGCAACGTATTATCATCATTACCGACGGACAGTCAATAAGAGTGGAGGGTGTTTAGTATTAAAAAATTGAGAACGTGCACCTTCATTAACAGTAACAAACAAACAACAGATTATCAAATAGCATTCGGTAGGATACATTAGGTTGTGATTGTTCAATCAATATAGTACATATTTGTAAGCTGAGCGTTCTCAACACCACACATAAGCATACAACAAAGAGCAATAAAAGATGAGCAAATCAGCTGTTGATGGTGTATGTGAACATCTCGATGGTTGCAAACTTGATGTAGAGAAGATTAGTGATGAGGATCTATTTAAGCAACCTCCGCCTAAAGAAGATTGCCCGATATGCTTTGAACGAATACCAACACTTCATACAGGAAGTAAGTACAAGACATGTTGTGGAAAAGTTATATGTAGTGGATGTTCATATGCACGAGTTTATGATAACCAAGGCAATGAAGTTGTAAAGAGGAAGTGTCCTTTTTGCAGAATGCCAACGCCTTCTACAGACGAGGAGGCAGTCGAAAGAACAAAGAAAAGAGTTGAGGAGGCTAATGATCCTATTGCAATCGGAAATCTTGGATGTTTCTATCGAGATGGCACGTATGGTTTGTCACAAGATTATGGAAAGGCATTACAACTTTGGCATCGGGCAGCAGAGCTTGGTTATTCTAATGCATATTACTGTATTGCTCATGTATATCAAGAAGGTAGAGGTGTGGAGGTTGACAAGAAAAAGGCAAGGTATTACTACGAGCAAGCGGCTATGAGAGGGTATGCGGTGGCAAGGCATAATCTAGGTGTTAATGAGGAGAATGCAGGCAATATTGAGAAAGCATTGAGGCATTATATGATTGCAGTTAGGGGCGGATATGCTAAATCTTTGGAGGTTATCAAACAGATGTACATAGATGGACTTGCAACAAAAGATGATTACACGAGAGCATTACGATTATATCAAGAATACTTGGGTGAGATTAAGAGTCCTCAGAGGGATAAAGCTGCCGCTATTAACAGTAAAAAGTATCAGTACTATTAGTCACGGGGCCAATCAAAGGGGATTAATTGGGAACAGATGTTAGAAGAGTAGTTTCCGGGAGGTGTAAGTGTGATTAACAACATATCATATGCACAGATGCTCAACATTACTATAGGTACTTTATCCTATATTCTACCTAATGATTGATGAGAAAGACAATCACTGCCTAATAGTTGCCTTGACTTTCCTTGCTATTCCCCTCCAGATGGGCATTGAATAATTTCATAGCCAAGCAAATGAACACTACCCCTTCGTTTGATCGCCTTTATCTCTATTTTATTCGTCCTCTGTTAAAGGGGAGTAGGAAGTATTGGTAGGCGCGGCCATATACCGGCACTGAGTGGTTAGAATAAACATATACGTACA
>Ga0214479_100549_pt1 | contig 21401 bp, 14 predicted proteins | sample M1_20Mar14CPVII9_5_FD_165054 | JGI IMG/M metagenome (GOLD analysis project Ga0214479, IMG submission 165054) | Marine eukaryotic communities from Monterey Bay, California, United States - M1_20Mar14CPVII9sort6BwellE14 | ecosystem: Environmental > Aquatic > Marine > Unclassified | place: USA...
AAGGATCGAGATTTTGAAAACGGTCGAAAAATGTTCGCCGCTGCTGCGTGTTATGCTTGTCATCGCTTCCAGAATCAGGGTGGGATGACAGGCCCGGATTTGACGACAGCTGGACGTCGTTACTCAGCGCATGACTTACTTGATCAGGTGATTAACCCCAGCAAAGTGATCAACGATCAATTTTCTTCGGTCTCGGTGCTGACGGATGATGGCGTTATGCATAACGGTGTTATCGTAAATCTCGGCATAAGGAAAAACGCTTCAACGCTCGTTCTGAACACTGATTTGGCTGATCCAAATGAGCGGGTAACCATCGATAGAAACACGATCGAGGATTTGAGAGTTTCTAAAACATCTCCGATGCCCAATGGGTTATTCGATCGTATGCGGGAAGATGAGATTCTTGACCTGATTGCGTATTTGTTGAGTGGTGGAGATGCGAAGCATGAGTTTTTCGCAAAGTGATGAACGTATGCGGTAAGGATCTACCGTTTAGTTAGATTAGAAAAAACGAGCACCTCGCTTTGGTGTGTTTCTTTAAAAACTAAGCTAAATCGTTGTGCAGGAGCGAGGTGTGGGCTATGCGTAATCAGTTGCATTTGAATCGTCGGCAGTTTCTTCGTGGGACTGGAATGGCGTTATCGATACCGCTGTTAGAAACATTTTCTGTTGCGAACATAGGGGCGCAACCGATTCCGCGGAGAATGGTTTGCATTGGCAATTCGTTTGGAATGTACCAACCCCAGTTTTTTCCAAAAACTGCGGGCTCGGATTATCAATTGACCCCGCTTCTTAAGCCTCTCGAAAAGCATCGCCAAGATTTTACCGTTTTTTCTCATTTGGATCATGGAATCAGGGGTGGGCACTATGCGATCCATTCGTTCTTGTCAGGGGTTAAATATTCGGATGCTGCAGCAATGCCCGCCGGTAATATATCCCTCGACCAGCGGATGGCTGAGGTTGTTGGAGTTGAAACTCGACTTCCATCTTTAACCGTTGGCTCGGAAAACGGATTGCATGGAGGGTGCATGATGTCCTGGACGCGAACGGGTGTTCGGGTTCCTCCAATACAAGGTCCCCGGGAGTTGTTTCAGAAGCTTTTTTTAAATGAAGGTAAATCTGGGAACGCCAAAGCGGTTGATCAGTTTGCGTTGCGTGGCTCGATTTTGGATGCGGTTCAAGGTGATGCTGATAGTCTTGGTAAGCGAATCAGTGGCCGTGATCGTAAAAAACTGGATGAGTATTTTTCATCGGTTCGGGATGTCGAGCGGCGTATTCAGCAACGGGAACGGTGGCGAGCGGTGCCCAAGCCTGAGGCTCCTGTTGAACAGCCGGAGAATAAAAATTTAGTCGATGACATTCCCGAGCTTTACGAATTGATTGCTTTAGCTTTGGAGATTGATTCAACGCGAATCGCCAGCCTCGAATTGGCAGGAGCAAATTTCAATACGGGATTGCTTAACCTAAAAAAGGGTTACCATGCGTTATCGCACCATGGTCAGGATCCTGGCAATATTGCTGGTCTTGTGAAGCTCGAAACCTATCAAATGTTGCAGTTTTCGAAATTCCTTGATCGGCTTAAATCTGTAAAGGGAGTCCAGGGAGAAACGTTGTTGGACCAAACTGCGGTTCTTTTTGGTTCAGGAATGGGGAATGCGAACGCTCACACAAATTCCGATCTGCCCATCATACTTGCGGGCGGCGGTTTCCGGTTGGGCGAACATCGAGTCATGCCTGAAAACAAAGCCGATCGCGTGCCGCTTTGCAATCTTTTTGTTTCTTTGCTCCAGCGAATGGGTATTGAAGACGATCGGTTCGGGCATAGTACAGGAACATTGACTGGTTTGGAGTTGGTTGGATGATTCTGTTTTGCCGGTGGAAGCAAGGCTTAATCGCGGTGGCTTTATTGATGCCGATACTGTCTTGGCAGATTAGGTTGAGCGCGAGTAACTTCATTGCCCCTAAGAGTGGAATCCAAAGTGGTGTTCTCTCTAAAGCTGACTCTGGGGACTCGCCGGTTGTTCGTAAGTCTGACGAGAATTTTCCGAATGAGACGGTCGAGGATGAAACGGTCAATTCTGGTTCGACCGATGATCAATTCAAACGATTGATCGTTCCGTTCTTGAAACAGCATTGCTACAAATGTCATGGTTCCAAAGAACGTGAGGCTGATCGACGGTTTGATCTCCTAGAGTTTCCCTTGGCGGATGACGATGCCCTGATTGAATTTCAGGATGTGCTCGATCAATTAAACCTTGGCGAAATGCCTCCCAACAGTGAACCACAACCGGATGTAGCGGAAACGACCCAGGTAATTGGTTGGCTGACGGCAGAGATTGCGAAATTTCAAAACACCCGGCAGGGCACAGGAGGCGAGACTGTCCTGCGACGGTTGAATCGGAGAGAGTACGTTAATACGGTGAGTGATCTTCTGCATCTAAACACCATCAGTTTCGACCCGGCGGTAGGATTCCCGGCCGACCAAAAAATTGATCACTTGGATAATCAAGGCCACGCCCTTGTCACGTCAGGGTTCCTGCTCGACAAGTATCTCGAGGCCGCTGATAAAATTATGGAGAAAGCTCTTCCCGGATTGGTGAAGCCTGAGGTTCAGGAGTGGAGTTTTGCCGGTGGGTTTCAGCAGGGTGAGTTCACAGGATTTGTGACGGACGTTGAACTTCGTGAGAAAACCGAACGCTATCTGAGCAAACTTCGAGGAACTTTTCGGTCTCTTGCCAAGGTCACTGATCCGAGTAGGGCAACGTCTATTCGGGATCGAGCTACAATCGAGTTTGAGAATATGGCAAACACTGCCGAGCAGATTCCAACTCAGATCCGACTTTATGAACATCCGCGTTCACAGAGACACGTTGGTAGTTACGGGTACGTATCTGATTTTGCCAATGGTGTTCCCCACGACGGTTATTATCGGATTGTGCTTGAAGCCGAAGCGTTAAATCGCGTGCCACCGTACGAAAAAAATTATGCTCAGACACGAACCGAAGAGCCTTTGATCCTCGGTTTAGTCACTGGAGATGTTAAAGAGGGACCACTTCATCTTCCCCAGAAAATTGAACCAGAGCTTGCTCGGTTTGAATTAGCGGATGGTAAGCAAAAGGTTGAAGCTCGGGTCTGGCTCCATAAAGGGACGACGCCGCGATTTATTTACGTCAATGGAAGCAATCGTGCCCGGGGAGCTCATATCGAAATCGGCACAGTCTTGATGGAGCAAGCGGGGCTGAAGCCACAAAAGGGTAATGATGCTTATGCCTATGGTTTGCAACACGCAAAATTACCCCAAATCAGGATTAATTCGGTATTTGTACGAGGCCCAATTTACGACAAATGGCCGACTCGAACTCAGGTAGAGTTGCTAGGAGGGACTTCGTTTGACCGATCGCGTACCCGAGCCAATGTGACGTCGTTTCTCACACGAGCCTACCGTCGTAAACCCACCGAAGACGAGATTGATAGAATCCTTCACCTCATTGAGGTACGAGAATCGCAAGGCGTAGCACCCCTTGATGCTTACCGTGACGGTCTGAAGGCAGCGCTTTGCTCGCCCGGTTTTCTTTATTTAGATGAACCTTTAACGGATACGAGTACAAGCAGGCGGTTGTCGGATTATGCGATTGCCTCTCGGCTTTCCTACTTTCTTTGGTCATCGATGCCGGATGACATACTGTTCTCGTTGGCCACGGACGGGCAACTGTCGGATCCAAAAGTTTTGGCGAATCAGTTTGATCGAATGTTGGCCGATCCAAAGTCAGACCGGTTTGTGAGAGATTTTCTCGCGTCGTGGTTAAATTTGGACGCACTGGGCAGTACTCCCCCCTCGCTAAATACGTTTAAGGAATATTACATTGACGATCTCGCGCCGGCGATGAAGAAGGAGACATTTTTGTTCACTCGACATCTTTTGGACGAAGAAATGTCGATTGACCGATTCATTAATTGTGATTTTACGTTTGTTAATGCTGGGTTGGCTCGCCTGTATAAATTAGACGTCGATACCGATGGGAGTGCTTTTAAAAAGGTGAACACTGCAGGTGGACCACGTGGAGGGCTTCTCGGTCAGTCAAGTGTTCTAACGGTAACTGCCAACGGAATTGATACCTCACCCGTGGTTCGCGGAGTTTGGTTGTTAGAGAACATATTGGGAACACCACCCAACCCACCGCCTCCTGATGTTGATCCACTCGATCCGGATATTCGCGGCGCCGGGACTATTCGTGAGCAAATCGAAAAACATCGTAACAATCCCGCGTGTGCTTCCTGTCACAATAAAATAGACCCACTTGGGTTCGCGTTAGAGAATTTTGATGCTATCGGACGTTATCGAAGCAGCTATCGACAACGCGGGAAAGTTGATTCCTCTGGAATTTTGCCTAACGGTGATTCATTTGCCACGGTTAACGAATTTAAGAATTGTCTTTTGAAACAGCGGAGCAAGTTCGCCAAAGCATTGACTAAGAAATTGATGACTTATTCGCTCGGCCGCCCAGTTGATATTTCGGATCGCCCAGAGATTGATGCGATTCTGACCGATCTGTCAAAAAATAATAATCAATTTAGGTATTTGATAAAACGAATTGTCTTGAGCGATACCTTTGTCCGTCCCTAGTCGAATTGAGTTTGTCAGTTTGCCATGCCCGCTTGGACGCTGTTTGAGCCAACCACTTTTCCTTAAGTGATCCTCGAGTTTTTGCTATTGGGAACCACCGTTATCGAGATTTGCGTTTTTTGTGTTTAAGTAAAAACTCTATTGCGAGGGAGTCGGCCGTATCGCGAAGGTCCGTGCGAATATGATGCCCTTCGCCCTTCACTTTGCAGATGCCTACTTCGATACCTGATGGATTGGTATACGTGGAAACGCTTAACTTATCTCCATACTTTTCCACAATGGGTTTCGGTTTGCATTGATTGAATTTCCGCCAGACATCAATTCGCTCGTCAGCTGAGTACATGGTCACCTTCGGATTTGAGGAGCCGTTAAAGCTCTTGTCTTGATCTCCAATGACTTGCATGATTGAAACCGGTTCGGTTTTCGTAGTTGGATCATGCGCGCCCTTCGCCATGCCACAGCTCATCGGGGATACCGCGGCAAATAAGGATGTATCTATTGCCAGTCGATAACAGAAAAGTCCACCGCTGGAATGTCCAGTCGCATAAATGGTTGCGGGGTTGGCAATCTTGTTCGTAATCAAGCTGTCAATTACTTTCCAAACGAAACCGACGTCATCATATTCTTCTTGATGAAATTTATCTTTGAAATTCCATTTGGCGAGAGGCTGTACCGCTTCGGCACTGATGACGACCAGTCCGCGCTTGTCTGCTTGTGGACTCCACCTTCTACTTTGACCGTCCGCTTTACCGCCCGCGCCGTGGAAACAGAATAATACTGGATAAAGCTGGTTGTGGTCGAAAGTTTTGGGTGTCGTAATGATTAGACGCCGTTCTCGACCGTTATGACTGAATTGAACCTCATTGGCTCCTCGAGCGAGCGAATTGAGGTCATCTGCCGAGCTAGAAATAGGTGCTGCGACCAAAATCGTGGTGAACAACAACCGCATCATAAATATCATCTAGATCACCCGTAATGTGCTTCGTGGATTGCCCCGCAATTATTATCGCAGCAAGGATCCACACAATGCAATCGGGCAAGCTTTTTTGGGCTCACAGATCTGGGGAGTGCAACTGCACTCGAATTAAGAGCCTCAGGTTGAGGTTGCACAACCAGCATTAAATAGCCGAGGTGAGTCCGAATTCGACGCCGTGTCGGTTCTTGATGAGACCAATTTCGACAACCAAGAGCCGGATGATTGGTTGGCTGAGCTCGCATTTGATTTTGACATCGCATTGGCCAAAGGGCTCGTGGCACAACCGGAAAAGCTAAATGCTAAACAAGCAACACATAATAAAAAAATTTGATTTCGTTTCACAACGTAGTCTCGAGCAACCAAGGATTGATAAAACTGTTTAAAAGCACCAATTTATTCATCGGTTTAAGTAACGGGGTTCGAACCGTCGATTCAAGACAAATGGCAACTATTCTTTGGAATAACTTGTTAAAGTGCTGGCACACGCAACTAAAAAGAACGAATATAGAGCACTTGAAAAGATAGGGGGAATGGTGAATGGATTGATTGCTTCTGAATGTTCAGGCTTTACTTTCGCCGATGAATATTGCTTTAGTATTTTCCAACTCATCCCGTTCCTGTTATTAATATTGTTGGCTTTTAATAAGCCGGTATGCAAACCGCAGAAAACAAATCACTTCGGAGTTTCCTAGCATGACGCGATCGTCTATTTCTCGCCGCACCGTTCTTCAAACTGCCAGTGGTTTACTTGTCGCCGGTGGTTTGGCACCTGCCTTTGGTTTTCAGAATGAAACTCATGAGGTGCTTGAAAAGGATCTCATTTTTCGCACCGAAAAACCGAGAAATGGCGAGCCTGAACTCGCGAAGTTGGTGAAATCATGGCAGACGCCTACCGAACTGTTTTATGTTCGAAGCCACGCGCCCAATCCAGTCATCGACCCAAAACAGTTCAAGCTCAGCGTAGAGGGACTTGTCAGGCGACCGGTCACATTTTCGCTTGACCAAATTAAACAAATGCCGTCTGTCTCAACAACAGCGACGCTGACCTGTGCCGGTAATCGGCGTTCGGAATATAACGGACCCGAGTATCAGAATGTTCCTAGTGTCAGCGGCGTTCAGTGGGAGGGTGGCACGATTGGAAATGCCACCTGGGCAGGTGCAATGTTAGCGGCCGTTTTGAAACAAGTCGAAGTGACCGAAGGAGCAAAACATATTTGGTTCGAAGGATTAGATCAGATTCCGAAGAAAGGTTCTGTGATCGGATTTGGCGGTTCCATTCCGATTGAGAAAGCGATGGTAGACGAAGGACCTGGTGCTCCATTGCTTACTTACACCATGAACGGCGCGGAATTGACACCGGATCATGGCTACCCACTGAGGATGGTAGTTCCCGGTTACATTGGTGCCCGCAGCGTTAAGTGGTTGGGGAAGATTGTTGTGAGCGATCGACCGTCGCCGAATCATTACGTGGCGACAGCCTATAAGATCGTAAAAAAGACAAGCCCACTCGACTGGTCTGAATCGGGGCCAATCTACCGTTTTCCAATTAACGCCGCGATCTGTACGCCAGCCGCTGGATCCACCCTGAAAACAGGTCGCGTGAATCTTGCAGGTTACGCTTTGCCTTCCGGAAGAAATGGAAGCAGTATTAAGGACCTGCTAGTTTCTGCCGACGATGGCAAGACTTGGACGCGGGGAGAAATGATTGGTAAGAAGCAAGATTTCTGTTGGCAGCTCTGGAATGCACAAGTCAAAGTAGATGCGAACACCAAAGAAATTTTACTTCGAGCGACTGATTCTGCAGGTGATTTTATGCCTGCGAGAATTCCTTGGAATGCAAAAGGTTATTTGCGAAATTCTTGGTATCGGTTGCCGGTTTCCGTTAAGTAAAAATCTCTGTTTTCGATACTCTCGGTTTCCACTCGCCCGCTTTCAGATTACTGATGGGCGTGGTGAACTAGGTGTGCGTTCGGGTTGCCATCGGCCTGCCCCGGGATCGATTTATGATTTTCTCTGCAGAAACTTAACGTGGTTATTTACCGATGCAAATTAATTCTCTCAACGTATGCGCAAAAACTCGGCCGTTTGAAAAAGAGAGGCTGGCTCGGGTGTAAGCTTGACCCGCCCTGCCGAGATCATTGATTGCAACGATTGAATCTTTATCAAAGGTGTTCTTGTTCCAGTCCAAAACATAGACCGTTCCGTTCATTACAGGGACATAAATGTTTTCACCAGAGACTGATGGAGACGGGGCGGCAACATGGCCCCACCCGCTTCCTCTGGAACGCTTGTCACCGAAAACAACAAACCCTCGTGAGTTGGTCATGCTGTTGGGTACGATGGTTTGAGTCTCTATTTTTTTCTGTTTTGGATCAAACCACAGCAATTGGTCTTTTTGATCCGCTGCCCGCGATAATTGCAACGGCAACTCTAAATACTCAACGCTACCCGTTTCAACATTGACTCGGCCAAGTAAGGGAAGCTGATAGTTTCTGAAATAGTTCCATTTGCCGACCAAGAGATTGGAACCCTGTGTAATATTCCTTGTTTTTGATTTTTTCAAGTTTTCGATTTGGTGATTCGAAAGCCCCTCGCGCCAACGGCATACCGATACGTCCTTAACCAGAGACGCTTGCTTAACAATTTTACCGTCCAAAGCATCCACCGAGATGTGGTTTGAACCGTGAAAGAGATGGACTTGATCTTTGTAGATTCCAAAACTCATGGTCGCATTAAAATTTTGGAGAGGGAGTGTCCACAGCGTTGCGCCGTCTGCTAAATTCACTAACGAAATACCATTCGGCTTTTCGGGCGGTCCGTGTCCGCCGCCGCGCCCCGTTACGACAACGTCACGACCATCACTAAGTCGTTGAGGGGTCACGGAAACGCCCATGTTGATGCCGCATTCCGTGGTCCATTCTGTCTCACCAGTTTGCATGTTGAGTGCTTGAAGTTGAGTCCACATCTCTTTGGGGGAATCTGCATATTTGTGGGGAAAACGACCGCCCGCTTCCGGTGGGTAAATTTGACGGGTAAATATAAAGTTACCGTTGTGAAGGAAAGGTATTCCACGACCGACCGACAAGAATTCGTGATGCCAAAGCAGTTCTCCCTCAATTGAAAAACAAGTAATACCGGAGGAGGCGTTGATGAACACAACTCTTTTTCCGTCCGTTACCGCGGGAGGTCCAGTGCTGTCACCAAAGCATCCCGAGAGTCTAAGCGGATACTTGCCGACCATTTCCTTTTTCCAAATTACCGAACCATCGCTGGCATCGCAGCACCAGATGGAAATATCTTTCCCAGTGGTTTCGTCAGCGGTTACCGGTTTCATGGTCGTGAAAAAGACTCTCCCTTTTGAAACAACCGGTGTGCTTTGGCCGGTTTCAGGTAATTCAAGTTTCCAGGCAATATTTTGATGAAGGGCAACACTCCAGCTGGTTGGTGATGGTTGCGTTGTCTGGAAGTTGCCGTGGGCGCCGCTACCTTGGGGCCAGTCATTCGCGTTTAATAGCAATGGTATCGTGGCCAATACAGAGACTAACCAGCAAATAGACAAAGTTTTCATGATGGCCTTGCTTCAGACGGTGTTGATTGGTGCGGTAATCCCGGTGATTTTCTGACGCCAGTTTGTTCGGTGTGGTATTAAGTGATCAGTCGCTCAAATCAAATCCGTAAGTTCGCCAGTGCTGTCGACGAAGGACTTAGTCGGGACTCCGAGCCGATTTAGCATCGTCACGTGGAGATTGGTCAGCGGTGTGTCTTTTGAGTGGTTATGGACCTGTCCGTGTTTCAGGCCTAGTCTGTTTCCGCCAGCGAGTAACAGTGGGTAGTTGTTGTTATTGTGTGTGGTCGAGTTGGAGCTACCGTAGAGGACCATGGTGTGGTCAAGGAGTGTTCCATCACCCTCCTGGGTTGTATTCAGACGGCCAAGAAAACGCGCTAGTTGTTCGGCAAGGTATTGATCCCATTTTCCTAGTGCCTCGCCACCTCCCTTTTTGTTCCAGCCATGGGCGAGTGCGTGAATCTTTTTTCCAAAACCAAGCAATTGCGGAAACTGACCGGCAATGGACGTTGCCCCGTTCATGTTGCCGAGCTGGTAGGTTGCTACCCGGGTCGAATCGGTTTGAAAGGCAAGGAAGATCAGGTCGTACATGGTGCGAATGTATTCCTCGGGGGAATTGTGATCGGAATCGAGGTGCAGATCCGTCGCATCAACCTTGGGTTTGGGAATGTCGAGCCAACGTTGAGAACGATCGACTCTTTTTTCGATTGAGCGAACGGAATCAAGGTATTCATCAAACTTTTGCAAATCCTGTTTGCCAAGTTTTTTACGAACGGTTTTCGAATGCTCGAGGAGTAAATCGAGCATGCTTCCTGAGTTTTCCAGTTCCTTGCGTTGCCGATCAGCGGATTCTGAATTGACGCCGAAAAAACGGTTGAACACCAATCGTGGGCGATTTTGTGCAGGAACGGGCGTTCCATTTTGACCAAATGAAAGGGTGCTCGACCGTGTGGCTTCACCAACCCCGCCATCGGTTGACATCGTGAGTGACGAAAACCTCGTTGCGTCGCCAAAATGTTGAGCCGCGAGTTGGTCGATCGAGATAGAGTTGCGAAATGACCCAACTTTGAACTGCGCGCCGGTTAGCCAGATGTCTGCGGTGTCATGGCCTCCCATTCGGCGCCCATTGAGATGGGACAGTCCTTTCAAAAAAGTCAACTGGTCACGGAACGGTTCCAAAGATCTCAAACTCTTATTGAACTCATAGTCACGCCCCTCGCCAGAAGGCATCCAACCCCAATCCTTGTCGGGTGAATCTTTCCGCGGAGTCATCGCCCCGTACGGGAAATAAACCGCGCACAACCGTTTAGGACGTTGATTTTGTTTGGCGTCGCTACCCATGCATTCTAGCAATGGGAGGGAAAGCGACACGCCCGCGGTTCCCTGAAGGAAAGTACGGCGATCGAGATGCCAAGATTTTGTAGTCATGGATTATCTTTTTGCTTGTTTGAATCGGCTATTTACTTTGAAACAGGGGATCCTGAACGATGCGTTGAATAAGTGCTTGGAGTCTATAACCAGATTCGATAAAAGTAGTTGTTATTGACTCTATATTTCGTTTGTCTGAGAATTCCACCGATCGCCCAATCGCATAACTAGTGATTTGGGTCGCGATTGTCTCGGCAAATTGTTTGCTTCGGTGTTGAAGTAAGTAATTTTTTAAATCGGCAGCTCCAGAGATTTTTTCACCGCTGGGCAAAACTGTTTCGGCCTGAACGGGTACTGAAAGAGCCTTTTTGCGATCGAGTCGTTTTACGTTTGTCCGCCACTGGCCAACTGCATCAAAATGTTCCAGCGCGAGTCCCCACGGGTCAATCCGTCGGTGGCAGGCCGCACAACTGACATCTTGGCGATGGATTTTCAATTGTTCGCGAACTGTCAATTCGTTGAATGTTGGATCGGTCGATTCTAGTGCAGGAACGTTAGGGGGTGGAGGATCGGGTGGGTCATTGAGCAATCGTTCGCGAACCCAGACGCCCCGCAAGATGGGATGTGAATCTTCTCCGGTAGAATTGCCCAACAGGATCGATGCCTGGCCTAGCAAACCGCCACGTTTGGATCCTTCCGGAAGTTGAACTCGTTCAAAGGCTACTCCTCGCGGCCCGTTTTTTATTCCGTAGTGACGTGCCATTGGTGCATTAAGCATCGCAAATTCTGAATCAATAAAATTCAATGCACTCAGATCCTTTTGCAGGATTTCGGCAAAGAACTGTCGACTTTCTTCCTGCATCCAGGGCTCTAAGGAAGTGTCCCATTGCTCGTAATACTGCGGATTAATCGCTACCCGGTTGACGGAAGCCAAATCCAACCATTGGTCGGAAAATTGTCGGATGAATTGGGAACTCTTCGGATCGCCTAACATTCTCTCGACCTCTTGGGCGAGGACATTGGGTTGCATTAATGTGCCTGATGCGGCGACGTCATACAGCCGCTGGTCCGGCATTGTGCTCCAAAGGAAATAGGACAAACGCGATGCCAGTTCAAAACTTGTGAGGAGTTCGCTTTCGGAATCTGTGTCCTTTGCGGTTTCGACAAGGAAAAGGAAGTCGGGCGAGACAAGGATAAGAGCAAGAGTTTCTCGGATCGCCTCGTCAAACGTAGTCGTACTTTTTCTAAGTTTCGCAAAGAGCTCAAGCATCGAATCGGTTTCCCAGTCCAAAACAGGTCGACGAAAGGCCCGCTGCATGAATTTTCCTATCACTTCACGTGCGTAAGCCTGCTCACTGATGTCCCGGGTACGTGAATCAAATAGAATTGTCTGATGATGGTTGGGCGGCCACGAATCATAAAGTGGGCTCGTAAACTCTACGCTTTGAATCGTAATCGTAGGGACGTCTGCATGCTTGATAAGTTCGGTCGTTTTAACCTTCCGGAGTTTCCCATTCTTTTCAACGGTCGTTTCAACCTTTCGGGTGAGCTTCCGTTGCTTCCCATCGTTGAATACGTTGGTCAACGTAATCAGTTGGCCGGGAAACTTACTTTGATTTCGGCTTTGAATTGGGAAGTCTTCCATTCGGCCACGAAACTCGTAGACGCCTGGTTGCTCTGAGGATATTTCGATTGTGCCAATTTCTTTACTGGGAGATTGGGTGTCGGCCCGGTAGCCGAACGTTGCTTTTAACCTTGGATAATCTGCACCGTCAACCAAATTTGCCTGCGCCGTAACACGGATTCTAAATTCGCCAGAGTTTGGGAAATTATTCAGTTTGCCAATAAATTGAGCGCCGATCCCAAGGTGGTTAGAAATCAATTCTTTTCTTTTTCCACCGGACGTAGAGAGTGGAACTGGCTCATTGAAAATCTGCGGACGCGCTCCAGTGACAATTGCTTTGGATAACCCGTCACGCGCCGCTGCTAGATAAAACTCAAGGGCCATCGGAGATATGGTCAGAGCGGCTCCGTTGTTTTGAAAGCCTTGTTCGGACAGAGTGTCAGGGGGGAGGTTGGTTGAATAGGCGAGGTCGACTCCGAGTAGGTCTACCATTGTATTTTGATATTCGATCCGGTTGAGGCGTCTAAGCACCACCGACCCAGTATTTTGTGTTTTAGAAGCCTCGGCTTCTTTCAGTTGCTGCCGAATCCAGGTGGTCAGCTTCTCGTGCTCAACTGGGCTTAAATCTGGCTGATCGGCAGGCGGCATTTCGCCAAGATCTAAACTGGTGAGTGCATCGTGCCACGTTTCGGCTGCCGGCCTGTTCTCGATAAGATTTGTTGAAAGGGTATCGAATCGAATCTTCGATTCCTGTTTGTCCGAACCATGGCATTGGAAACAGTGTTTAGCCAGAATAGGTCGGATCTCGTTTTTGAATTGCTGTGCGTAGGAATCGTGTTTGAGCAACAACACTGACGCAATTAAAACCAAAGCCGTTGTGAGATTATCGAACTTCAATTCGTCGTGCCTTTCCAATCCACTAGCGAACTATTAAGACCTCTATGTTAATAAATATAAAATTACCGAGCATTGTTAATTTGGTAAGTTTCGAAGGTTGTAGGGATAAATTTCCAATCTTTTTCTTAGATCGATATGTTAAGCAACGGTTTTCTTGCGACAGCAACCGCTAAAGAGACGGGTTAATGATGGCTAGATTGGAATTTTTGGTAGGGTAGAGGGGAATTTGCAGTAACCATGAGGCACCGAAATGATGACACACTGTTGGAGATATAACTTTCCCTCAAACGTTTTGCTATTTCCAGGTCGTTATATGCTCGTTTTTGGTTTGTTTTGGCTTGGTTGCGTGTGTTGCGGGTGGGGTAATTTACCTGCGCAGGACATGGCTGAAAGATCAAATTTTATCATTTGCTACAATCCATCAATGTCGAGCGAAAAATTCGCATCCTACGATATTGTCGTGGTTGATTATGCGTACCCACCGAAATCGATCGCCGCATTACGTCGGCAGGGGAAATTAGTTTTTGGTTACCTTAGTCTTGGGAAAGTACAGAAACAGAGGCCTTACTTGTTGGCGGTTCAACAGGCAGGAATCGCTTTGCAGCAAGATGTTAATTTTCCAGATAGTCTGCGTATTGATGCTGGTGACCAGAAGTGGCATGCTTTGGTGGTGGAATCAATCATTCCCAAGATGAAAGAAGATGGATTCGCCGGAATCTTCCTTGACGATCTGGATGACTTAAAAATCCGCAGCCTACAGGATCAGGGTGTAGCATTGATCCAGCGAATCCGTAAATCCAATCCACATTTGCAATTGATGGCTAACCGAGGTTTGGAATATGCGGATAGGTTTTCACCGTCGGTAGACTATTTGCTTTTGGAGAGTTGCTTCCTGCAGAACGGTCGTAAAAGAGATCCATCGGAATCGGCTTGGGCTCTACAGTTGCTTTCGGTGGCGAAAGCAGCAAACCCAAAATTGAAGGGAGTTGCAATTGATTATATCTCTGAAAAAAAGGTGCCATTGAATTCAGATCAAAAACGGTTGATTCTGGAAATTCAAGGTTCGCACGAACAAAATAATTTACTTTCGTGTGTGAGTTCTCGAGATTTACAAAGCGTTCCAAGTATCAGCGATAATTAAATAGCTCAGAAAAATAATTGGACACAGATGGAACTAAGAACATTATTGTCGATAGGTTTGTTTTTAATTTATTCAAGCCCAGTACTCGACGCCGCCGTACGTCAAGACAATCACGAAAAGGCGAAATCAGCACAGTCGGACTTTTATCAAACTGATACAGTTCAATCAGTGCATTTGACTATTTCCGAATCTGATCGGCGTCGAATGATCGACGCACTGCCGGAATGCATTTATGTTCCAGCAATGTTTCGATGGCGTAATGTAGAACTTAAAAAAGTAGCCATACGTTTTAAGGGAAACAGTTCGGCCCAGCCAAACCAGAAACACAAGCGAAGCTATTTAGTGCGGTTTGATAAATACGAAGATAGCCAGCGGTTTTTAGGATTGCGTCGAGTTTCCTTCGATAATGGTGTTCAATTCGGCGGTCTGTTCAGTGAGCCGATCATCACTGAGATTTTGCAAGCCGAAGGTCTTAAGACCCATCGATGTAATTACGCTAAGGTCTTTCTTAACAATGAATTCCATGGTGTTTATGTAAATGTTGAGCGTATTGACCGCACCTTTTTGGAGACCAACTTTCGCAACGCTTCTGGGGGACTTTGGAAAAACGATCTTGGAGGCCCCGGCGGGAATCTTGCGTTTATTGGAAATGATCCAAAACGATACGAAAAAACTTTCGAAGCTAAAAACAAAGCCGCCGAGAATAGAAAAGTTCTAGTCGAATTCATTCGAGAAATTAATCAAACCTCGGATAAAGATTTTGAGACGATGCTTAAATCGACGATGGACGTCGATCAGCTGTTTCGAGTCACGGCGATAATGCTGTTTTCCGGAGCCTTTGATCAGCTTACCGGCTGGAATCCTCATAACTTTTATCTATTTCACGAATCTGAGCGCGGACGTTGGAATTATTTACCGTGGGATTTAGATGTCGGATTCTCCGAAACTGCGTTTGGGCGCCTGCGGGTCTTAGAGGATTGGGATGCCGCGTGGCCAGTTCCAACAGGTGTTGCCAATCCATTACTTGAGCGTGTCATCTCCGATCCGAAGCTGTTAAACCAGTATCGAATAATTGCCTTGGAAGTGCTCGAACGACGCTTTCGGCCGGAAGAAATTTGCAATTCAATTGATAAGAAATATCAATTGATTAAAGAGCATTTGGTGGATGATCCGTTTCCCAAACAGCGTGCCACTGTGCCAGGTGACGTTGGGTATGAGGAGATCGTAAATTCAATGAAGCTGTTTATGGAAAAACGTTTTGAGGCGGCGAAATATCAACTCACACAACCTGGGCCACGCCCTGTTGCTCAATCCAGAGGTCGGAACGACGGTCAGGGTGTACCAGTCGAGTTGATTGGGAAAATCAAGCAGGTGGAAAGTAATGCTAAAGAGATGCAAATGAGGATGCGTCAACTGCAACAAATCATGCCTCAGGTAAACGCGCATCTTCAGAAAGGTGAGTTTACTGAGGCCGAGCGACTTTTAAGTAAGGCCCTGATTATATCCGGTGGAGTTGGCGACGAAGCAAACAACTAGATTTTTTCGTTTTGCTGATATTTTAGTTTCGGTAGGCAACCGAGGGTTAGTCGCTTGGGTTCGAGTTAGGCACGAATAATCCCTTAAGAGAGGCGAAAGTCGTTAGTTTTTGAATTTTTTGGGTCGGTTAATATTGAAAGTCTTGGGCGTTATTGTTTGAGGTCGCTGTAATGAGCCGTGATGTGTGCGGGCGTGAGTTAAACCTTCAATCCCGATTTCTGAGAGAGGATGTCGCAAAAATTGCGACCGACTAGCTGTAGCGACGAGGAAATCCTAACTTACTGAGACAGACAACCAAAAAGCGCCCCCGGCAGGATTCGAACCTGCGACACCAGCTTTAGGAAAGCTGTGCTCTATCCCCTGAGCTACGGGGGCTATAATGATTTTAGTCGGTGGTTCACCCTCGGGGAGCCAAAAGCCCTTGCCGCACCGATTTCTCATTCAGGAAAAAGAAGTATTTCTAAATGACCGCTTCGAATTCTACCAAGCTGAAGCCAAATAAACCATATCCCGAATACCTGCTGTTTGCGCATGTAAATGGCCAGTGGTGTCGAAAGATTAAAGGGTGACACTGCTTCTTTTGGAGCAGGTCAAGACTAAAGGCTTGAACGAGTGGTGGGAAAGCGAACGAAATAGACCCGCCAAAGGCGGAACGCTGAACTATTAATATATGCTGACTGACTGGAATCCTATCCCATTTTGTTTGAAACAAAGCCAGGAAACATCCTTTAGTCCAAATTGAAATAATGAAACTCCCATCTGAAAAGCAGGCTTCGCCAATCATGTTTCTTAAACGACCGAAACACTTCTTGATCTTTGGGACGCTGGCCTTTGTCGCTTGTCTCTTCACGCTGCAACCAGCAACCGCTGACGAGCAACCCAATATTGTCATCTTTTATGTTGACGATCTTGGCTGGCAGGATATCGAGGTCAACGATTTGGATGATCCATGTCCTTACGAAACACCGAACCTGAAAAAGCTGGCTAACGCAGGGATGAATTTTACGCAGGCATATTCGCCAGCTCCGACTTGCTCTCCGTCCCGCGCGGGCATCATTACCGGCCAGCATCCTGCCAAGATCAAACTGACACACGTCGATCTGGGTGTTGTGAAACCAGGACGTGGCACAGAACGATTGGTGGCTCCTTACCTTCAGTCTCATTTGGAGCTTGACGTGCTGACGCTTGCCGACGCCATGAAACAAAACGGCTATCGGACGGGTCATGTTGGGAAGTGGCATGTTGGCCTAACATCAGAAAGCTACGGTTTTGACTTTGTGAATCAAACACGAGGCATCCATCGAAGTGTGGATGATCGTACGAAAAACTTTGCCACAGCCGACGATAAAAAATATCCGCTTAGCAAAGAGAAGTACGAACCGGTTAGCGATAAGAATCCGAACGGCATTTCGTATCCTCATGACGAGCTTACCGAATCCGCGATCCAGTTCATGGGCGAAAGCAAAGACAAGCCTTTCTTTCTTAACGTCTGCCACTGGATGGTTCACTGGCCGATGTTAACGCGGAACGGTGAACTGCTTGAGCATTACTGCGATAAATTTGGTCAACCGTTCCCGCCCGAGAAAGGCGATATGAAACTGCCGGGTCAACAGAATCCGTACTTCGCCTCGATGACGACCAGCGTTGATTGGAGCCTCGGTCGGCTCGTTGATTATCTTGAAAAGACAGAAGACCCACGCAGCACCGGCAAGAAACTTATTGAGACAACTTATATCTTCTTTACCTCAGACAACGGCGGCGCAGAGATCCGAGGCAAAGAGATTCTCTCGGACAACGCACCGCTGAAATTCGGCAAAAAGCATCCCGAAGAAGGCGGAATTCGCGTGCCGATGATCGTTGCCGGTCCGGGCATCGCAAAGGGCAGTCACTTCGATGGACTCGTTAATCAACTTGATTACTTTCCAACGATTCTCAAGCTGACCCAATCGAAGATTGCTCCTGAAAATATGAGCGAGCTCAGCGGACTCGACATTTCGCCCGTATTGAATGGGGCAGTGGACCATGTAACCGACGCCAAAGGAGTCGAGCGGAAACACTTGTTTTGGCACTTTCCGCACAACGGCGCAGACGCCATGAAGTCCGCGATTCGCCAAGGTGATTTCAAACTCTACAAACGTTACTTCAGCGATGATTATGAATTGTATCGACTTTATATAGATGGCAAGCGATTGGATCTTGAAGAGAAAAATGATCTCGCGAACGACGAAGCGTACAAAACAATTGTCGAAATTCTTGCAGCGAAGCTCAATGCAGAACTGAAGGCAAACAATGCCGAGATGCCTTATCTGAATCCGGCTTACAAAGACCACGATAAAGATCCGGCAACGATCGCAAGTTTAGATTTTGAATCTACGCAACGCCAAGCCAAATTCTCTGTTGATGGTGGCGGAACGGCAATCAAAGAAGCTTATGTAATCTACCAAAACGAACCTGACGAGTTAAAGAAGGAATCTAGATCAAAAGTGAAAATGAAAGAAGAACGGCGTGCCGAGAGGGCGGCCGAAAGTAGAAACCAAAACGGCAAAGATCCTACGAGCGTTAATGAGGGAGAACAACCTGGCACGGCTCATGGTTCGGAGCTGACCGGCATGAAACAACCTGTCACGGTCGCCGCTGACGGACTTTCTGTGACAGCAAACATTCCCGCCGAAGTCGCTGCCTATCGGTTTATGCTCATCGACAACAATGGCTTCCTCCAATACAGCGAGGTGCAAACGGCAAAGTAGACCGGGAGGCGACGCTTAGCAATACAACCAAGAACGATTGGTGCGAGGACTATGAAAGGCTGCTGCATCAAGTCAATTGCAGTGGGAGCGTTTTGCATTGCCATGTTGACGTGTTGTTTGAGCGTACAAGCTAAAGCTCTTCAATCTGTCGAGCCATTGAAGGCCTCCACCGAAGAAAACGTCGCTGTCCATCAATTTCTTGTGGAAAACGATATGGATGGAAACGGCAAGGAGCGTTTTGCTCGCATGGTGAAGAAGCACATGTCGTCAAAGCGTTGTGCAACATTGGGGAATTGAATGGCTCAGTTATCGTTTGGCAGTCGATGCAATGGAATCCGCAGCGAATGTGGATGCAACCACCGGTCTGAGGTTCGTGAGTCTCAAAAATCAACCCCAAGAGGCAACTCTTTGAACTTCTCTGCTGCCTCCCGATTCACCTCTTCGACCCACGCCTTCTTCTTGAGGTGTCGCTCGTATTCTATCAAGCTCTGCTGGCAACTCGGAAATAAAATAAAACCAGCGAGCAGACCTACGACCACCAACCACCCGCATCCCGACGTAACAGGCTTGTGAACAAGCTCCCCATCGTAGAACATCTCCACTATCTGCTCATCTGAGAATCTTTCAGGTGTTGCCATTCTAGCTCCCCGCGTATTTAGCAAACATCCCGACCACAACTCCCACGCTAACGAACAAGCAGAGGCATGTGAAAAAACCAGCAAACCAAGCGTGTGCGTATTCCCGATGATTTAATTCTCTTCGCACCATCTCAACTCCTAAGTGTTGATGTACCAACTCAGTAAACTCCCGATGATGACCAGCGACCACCCAATGATCGCTGTCCATTTAGCAACCGTCGTCAAACGCATTTTGAATCATCCAAACAGAGAGAAGAGAAGGCGGGATAGACTAGCCAGCGAGGGGTGCGGTAGCAACCGCCAACGGTTCAAATGGGGAAAGTTACTTCCACGACTTGGAACGAAAACAGGGAGTCACCGAAAACCAAATTCAAGCGAAACCTCCGAGTTTTAGCTAACACCAACAAATTGTAGTAAATTTATCGGTTAAGGTTTTTGCCTGAGACTAACTTGACGCGTTCTACGCATTGATACTGGTATCTGATTTTAGCCGCTTCCATAGGAAAACCAAAGTGTCCGCAACCTCTAAAAAACTTACGCTTATAGCGTTCCTTCCTCCGGTGCTCCTTTTGCTGTGTTATGCAATTGGTGTAGCGATTGGAATGGAAACTGGTGTGGGCTTGGCTATGTTTAAAGGCGAAGGCCCGGTCGCCTTGACTCTAAACCTTGCTTATCTGCTGGGGGCTTTGGCACTAATCATTGGTTCGCCAATTTGTCTAATACTAGCAGTGGTTTTTTCGATAATCGGAATGGTGACCAAACGCAAAGATCATTGAGCAAGTCACGGACGGCCAATCCGACAGCACAAAAATAGTGGTTAACAATTCGGCGTCGAAATTCAGCAAGCGTCGCGACGCTTATTCAGGCCACTTCCAGCCCCTTGTCAACGCTCCAACAAAGTCTGGTTCGCCGTTTTTTACCGTGTTTACCGAAGTAGCTGGAAGGCACGAACGGAGTTAAGAAGGCTGTGCTCTATCCCCTGAGCTACGGGGGCGTTTGCCGCATTTTACCGAATTGTGTGGCCCTAAACGTGCTGAGAGCTTGGATTATCCTAGGTGAGGAAAATAAGCGTGTGCAGAATATATCACAACAGAATTGAATTAGGCAGTTCAACCAAATCAATGTAATTGCTGCCGGGGATTCTATTTGATAACGTGGCGAGGTAATTGCCGAATTCATTTCTCGGCTGGCAGTCGTTTTTTTGAATGATTGGAGTAATGACCCATGACGTTGAGTAAAGTTGAACGAGTGCAGTTAGAGATGCTGGCAAGAAAACTGGTTTTTGATGCTAAAGAGTACTCTGAGGACTGGGGACACGTCCCGAGTGATGAATTCATCAGCATGATTGACTGTAAAGAGTTGGCGACTTTCAGTTCGCTCGTTCGTCGGTTGTTCAATCTTTCTTGTGAACCTTTCGAGATTACCGTTGAAGGCGATATCACATCGCTTCACACCCTTAATCCTCTCACATCACACACACAACCAAAGAGAGATAATTGGCTCGTGAAACGCTATGTTGACGGATGGACATGGTCATACCCTACCTGCAATGGTGATCGGTTTGTTAGTCGTGTTAATGAGTGGCGGTTGCTTGCTGATGAAGTTGTGGAGTAGACAGGGCAGAGGCCAGAGAAAAGCAAAGCCAACGACTTAAAAAAGGCCAAGTCAACCGCCAAACATCCAAAGAAAAAAGACAGACAAGCTTGAAAATACTCCAATTACAATATGGTATTTACCTTTAGCAGTTGAAGCAGGGCTGAGTGTGAAACACGAAAGCCCAAAAATCAATGCTACGAATGCGAGGGGAAACGCGGAAAACATAACCCCAGCAAACACAAATACCGAGAGCATATTAGGGAAAGTATCAGGATCAGCATTACCTAACAGGTAAAAAGGAACTAAAAGGCAAGTTATTGAGCTTATTCCCAAATAACATGATGCCTTCGCTTCAAATGGAATTGCAGTATTTGCCAGATGCGATGAATCAGTGGCTTTGGATAGGTTGGATTCCATTAGTTATTCCTTGCAAGAGAGTTGGGTTCATTCTATCGGGGGCACATCGAACGTAGCAAGCTAATCACGTCTGACGTAAGTAAAGAAAAATACTGCTCAACAAATTTGACGTCAAAATTCGGGCGGTAGTCGACTACCACTTTCAACCCCTTATCCGCAATCCAGCAAAATCTGTTTCCCCGTTTTATCTTGGTTTTTACCGTGTTTGCCGAAGTTGCCGGAAGGCACGAACTGGCTTAGTAAAGCTGTGCTTTATCCCTTGAGCAACGGTG
>Ga0214479_100554_pt1 | contig 21300 bp, 17 predicted proteins | sample M1_20Mar14CPVII9_5_FD_165054 | JGI IMG/M metagenome (GOLD analysis project Ga0214479, IMG submission 165054) | Marine eukaryotic communities from Monterey Bay, California, United States - M1_20Mar14CPVII9sort6BwellE14 | ecosystem: Environmental > Aquatic > Marine > Unclassified | place: USA...
TTGGTAATGCTCCGAGTGTATCAAGCGGGGCATCAGTCGCAACAACATCGTCGGCCACAACTGCGCCAACATCCAATACAACAGCAACTACATCTCCTTTTGGAAATGTTTCTACGGCTCCTGCTAAGTCGCCATTTGGTTCGACATCAACATCCAATTCTACTGTATTTGGAGGAGGTTCTTCGACATCAGCAAATCCAAGCCCATTTGGTAGCACAAGTGCTTCAACATTTGGGGGCGGCAGCTCGACTACCGCGACTTCATTTTCAACTTTTGGATCTACTTCATCGTCAACAAGTTCAGCGTTTGGTCAAACCGCGTCAACTCCAGCTAAATTCAATGGCCGTAATCCTAGGGATATACTGACGTCTTTCTACCAGACACACAACCCTAGTAAAGTGGGTGAAGTTGACAAACTTATGAACAAGTATGCTGGACGTGAAGAACAATTGTTTGTAAATCTTGCCAAGAAGTATAATCTTGACCCTAAACAGTTTGGACTTAATACTGCTGCTCCCCCGGCCTCCACTGGTGGCTTTGGTTCAACTACAAGCTCTCAGTCGACCGGAGCTGCAACATTTGGTTCGCCTGCGCCTATGGGGAATACTTCAGCGTTTGGTGGCACTTCTAGTAATAGTACATTCGGGGCAACAAGCGGTGGTTTTGCGGGGGGAGGCTTCGGTTCACTGGCTTCGGCGCCGGCTGCAGGAGGATTTTCTTCCTTTGGCCAGCCACAGCAACAGCAAAGTCCATTTGGTGGTAGTTTTGGGGCAGCTAGGAGGTAATAAGAATCTGAAATGCTATGATAGTTTAGTAAGACTAACTAGGAACATTAATTGTTCCTTTAGCCATCTGGACGAGTTTTGAAACAATATGAGCACCATCGTCTCTTAATCCACTATGTTGGTATTCATTTGTTACCCACACCTTTACATTCTCCAAGGGTTCTCCTCTTTTGATTAGTTTCATGGCACAGTCGAAATCAACATACATGTCTGAGTAATATGTTGCACTAGCTGCTTTGGATTTGGCCATGCCAATGTTACCAGCACCAAGAGCTGCTCGCATATTAAAAGCATCAAATAAAGGTAACCAATCGCTTTTTGTTGCAATGGATTGTGATAGTGATTTCATACCATAACCACACAATTCAGAGTGATCATCTGCCATCCACGGAAACACCATTTCACCAAAGAATAATACTGGAAGTTCAGTATCAGATTTTGAGGTTACTTTGTAATCAAACTCAGGGTTGGTTGACACATATTGCTCATATGAGGAATGTGCAGCCCAATTTGTCGCTCCTGATGAAGGTCCATCAGCATAGATACCTTGAAGAAGAGAGAAGGAGAGTAGAGATTGTGAGTTAGGATGTTTTAGATAGGAAAAGACATATTAAACAACATTTCTTACTTTCATGCAAGAGGAAGTACAATGGAGCATCATCAAAAGATTGTTCATAGTCAATTCTCTTTAGGAATGCAGCTGATAGCTCATCGTCATCATCATCCAAGAATGCTGAATTAATGATTGCATGGAGACTTGCGAATGAAGAGCCCGGAGATCCTCCAAGTGCTAAGCCAAGTTGTAAGAATCTTCTTGCCGTCAGTGTTCCTCCACTAGGCAACTTAATTGGATTGCTATCATCTTGTGATAATAAGTGTTGTATTATCCTTTTCACAATTTGTACATCTCCAGGATAATGTTCATAGTATAAGAGATTTCTTTCTTTGACTCTTAGCCACAATCTATCATAGACTTCGCAAACGGGTGTATTCATGGGAGCTATTGTTTGGTTGTGTAGGTATTAATAATGGGAAGATTAGAGAATGTCACAAATCACTTTGAATATACATCAACCGGAAATAATTTGACTCACCGATACCCCCTGTGAAAAGCGTCATCGTTGGTGGATTTGCAATTGAAGAGAGATATGTCATCAAACAGAAACCTCCAAAGCTCTGGCCCAATGCAGCTCCCCAAGGTTGTGATGATGACATTTTATCTTCCTCCAACATTGGATTAGTTGTTTGTGTTAATGCTCCCTTAATCCACTCGCAATCTCTCACAATGGAATCAGCACGCAATTTCGACAGGTAGTCGGTTGCATCTTTGACGGCTTTTGATAACTTTGCTCGATTGAGCTGCATCTCGGCTGACTCTGAATCTCTCGACTCTTCATTATCGAGTAAAAACAAATCTGTAAATTGTTTCTTCAATCGCTGTTTGGTAATTGGAGAGCTTTTACCAGTTCCTCGTTGATCCATTAGTACAATTCGTTCAAATGCTTTGCCATCTAAGTTTGTTATATCACCACATAATACCGAAGCTGCCCAACTTGCCTTTGACGATGCTAGAAGAAGAAAAAGATTTTAAGTATACAAGAAAGGAATATCATGTGTCGTTATATCATCACTACTTACATAACGATAATCCACTAACCGGCGCAGAGCATCCAAATCCAGGGCCACCCTGGAGATACAATATCATACGGGATGCATCAATTGAATTACTACCATCTCGTTGCAAAAACATGTCAGCACGTTGTCTTGGTGTAACATCAGTATCGGCAAGTGATTGAAAGAAAGCTTCATCTTCATTATTGGCAACCAATTCTGTGATTGTGAAGTATACGTCAATAGTCTGTTTCTCAAATGCTTCATTTGTATTATATCCACTATCAATAGAATCAATAGGTTTAATCGAATCAGTGATTGATGTACTAGTAGATGCCTCTTCTAAATCAGAGTGATACAGAGGGACTGCAACTTTATGTTCAGTTACCATCATTCGTTTATTATTATCACCACATGGGTGGAGGGCAGGTGGGTTAATAATACGATGATTCCTATAGTCTTTCATCTTTTCAATTAATAATCGTTTCATTGCTGGACTGTATTATTGATGTTGATTATATTACAATTGTATTGTTTTGTTATTGTAATACATAATTACCAGTATTGTGGAAATCGATTTTCATAGAATATAATATGCAAGGATGTAATAAAAGTTAGCAATGTAATAGTTTATAGGTACAATACCAAACATATTTACACATAGGTAATAAACATCACATCGTCTTTTCTCTTACCTTGTTATAGTACTCTCGTTAGGAGTATAATATTTTGGCTCAGTATTGTGCAGCCAACCAGTTTTTGGTTCTTCGGTATTGTTGTCACTCGATGCAGATAGTATTCCTCTATTATTAGTATTACCACCGCCTCTTAATAATGATGTTGTCAATAAATTATTATTTTGTTTCAATAATGATTGATGCACAATAAAAAAATTAGAGGTTGTAAATGCGCGAGTATTGCTACGCCTTGCTGCTATTGATGAAAGGAGGAGGAGGTTTGTTAATGCTCCAGCACGCACCATACTCTTCTATTTGCTCACCACCTATCCTTAAAACAATACCCTCCTCAACACTGCAGCAACAAAAAGTAAGAGATAGTATATGGTATGCTCGGATACGCAGATTTGCCCATGATGCACGGGGCATTGTGAGGGGGCAGTAAAGATGCAAAAAGTGTGGTGATGATGAAGTGAATCAGATAGCAGCCATGGGGAGTAGCCGATTAATCGTCAAACAATCGTCCCCATATGTGATTGATATAGCACTACAACGCCCTATCATCATGCAGGTGTAATAGTTGCCAGTGTGAACCATGCGATCAGAAGACGGAAGTATGCATGCAAAAGAATGGTAAGCATGGCGGTTATCAATGCAAAAAGAGAAACAAACATGACTTGTAGATGTAGGGAACGATGATATGCACAAAAAGACACATAAAACTTTAAGCATCAATCATTATCGTACTACTCAGTCATACTTCAATTATTTGGCTCCTCCTCTTTCTTCTCCTTCTGTTCATTTTCACGTCTACGCTTACGTCGTCTACTTTCTGCCAACTTGGCGGTTTCTTTACGACCAATGTCATTCCAATGCAACCCACCCTTGGGTGTCTCTCCTTCTCCATCCTCATTAGAATCACTAACCTTATTCTTTTGTAACTTTAATAAATCATCAATATCATTTGGTATGATAATACTTTGACCAGCGATTACTTTTTGTAATGATGTAATGAATGGTGATGTAGACGATACATTCTTATATTCATTTGGTTCCTTCTCCTCGTTGCATTGATAATGAAGTAAATATGTCGGTTCTCTTGTTAGTACCAAGATAGAACTATCACTTAACCATCGAACTGCCAATGGTTGTGATGGACATTCAACAGTCTGTTTCTTATGTAAAGATACCAGCTGTGATAACATTGATGATGAAGTAGTACTCGTTGGTGGTGTTGGAATTGGATGGATGTCAATTGATTGCATACCATCTCGTGCAACCACAATGTTGTTAGCATCAGGACTTAATGACACAGATAATGGCACAGCAATTTTGTGACTATCTATCTCTTCCTCTTCTTCACTAAAGTCTTCATAATCGCCATTATCTTCTTCTTCCTGCATACTATCTTCATTCATTTCATCTTCTTCATCGTTAGCTGGCATCTTCCTATCATCTTCGTCCTCTTCTTCAGAACACTTCTTGATAACTACAGGTACCATGCCAATTTCTTTACAAGTTACATAATTCCATAATCTTACTGTACCATCGCCACTTCCAGTTATACATAATGGCCGAGAACTACTACTCTCACTACTACTTATAGCATCCATGGTTGAAATGAAGGAAGTATGTCCTAACAAATAACCATGTATATTGTAGGTTTGTGGAAAATTTGTTATACGAATCTTCTCATCACGATCTGATGTTAGTATAAAGTGTTCTTTTTGTTTGTTGTTGTTTTGTTTCAAGGAGGAAGGTGCAACATTCAGTCCAGTCAAGATTGACGCTGTATGACCAAGTAATAATCGTCTTGTAGATTTATCATTAGTTGTCGATACTAAAGGGAAGGCATATGCATCACCGGAAAGATCTCCTGCAATTATAACATTGAGCTCATCTGTACTACTTGAACTTGATGATGGCACACTTGCAAATGATAAACAACGTGCCCTCTTTGCTATCTTATATGTAACTGTTGGATATAACTCCTTAATTGAATCTGAACTACTATTTTTGTTATATGTATAGAGTGATAATGATTTATCTTCCCGTGATACAGCCAACCAAATAGTATTGTTATTTAGTTGTGTACAACATACTGCTTGTATCTCATGTGGATTATTTGTTGGATGTGGTGGATTTTTCTTCTTCTTTTTCTTGGATTGCTGCTGCTCCCCTTCTTTATCAATACACTTCTCCTTTGTTGTATCGCTGGTATCTTTATTTGCCATCAATTCCAACACTACCGCCGCTGTTGATGAATCATTATTATTGATCAATGCAAATGCACGATCATTCAAACCAACAGTTACCACTGATGATTGATATGTATGTAAAAGTTGCTTGCTCATATTTTTTGAATAACAAGAGTCTATTCTATTGTGTATATACAAGAGATAATCGCCGCCGCGATGACCACTACAAGTCAAAATACGTTTAAGTACTAATCTATCTAGCAACCAAGCAATATAAACGACGCTATTCTACTGTCAATATCCGCTGTGATAACCTCACTTCAATAATTTGTGGTGGTGAACGAATGTGATCAGATATAGAAACTTCATACCATAAAGATAAATTTCAATTCAATTCATAAGTTTTAATTTCAAAGTGTTATTTTAGTAGTGTCCCCACTCAATGGAGTACAAGCGCTCTCAGTGCGAGTACAAACACACCACTTTTAGATCTGCACGGTGCAGAGTACAATGCACTAGTGCAAGAAATAGCTACTCCAGCACCTTTTAGTGCTCAAATTGGTTTTGTATGAATTTGCACTCAGGGTCAGAAGAGCTAAATTGAACCATATATGATGTAAGTTATATCCGAATGCTTGTACACTTACTGAGAGCACGTTTGTACTCCATCGAGTGGGGACACACTCGCAATTACACACGTAATTCGTGCATGAAATCAAATCTCGACCACCAAAATGCAGAGTACAAAGTGCATATTTTCGTGTTTTGCAAGTGCACTCACTGCGTTCGTGCACTCAGCAAAACACTCCACTAGTGCACTGTACTCTGCATTTTTGGTGGTCTTGATTTGATTTCATACACTCATCACTAGTGCGATTACTTACAGTAATATTTCAGTAGTGAGCTTATTATTGTATATAAATAAATGAACCAATGCATAGTAGAATATAATAATTGGATGCTATGGACGATAATAATGATAATTCTCGTAGCAGTATGAGCGGTAGCGTGAATACTGAAGACGATCAAAAAATAACACTAACTATTCTAACTCGAGTGAACAACAAATCGATTTGGATAAAGAAGAGATTGATACATCGAATGAACAGTCTATCGAAGATAATACCCCAGTAGTTGGTACCATGAATGAAGATTCACGGCCTAATGATGATTGTATAGGTAATGAAGTACCAACATTAGGTCAGTATTATAAACAACAACATGAACATAATCTCGAAGCAATGACAACAAGCACTGCACCTCTTCAAGTAGGCAGTAAACAAGCAGATGGTTCACAAGATACTACAAATACAGATGTAGATGGTATAATACTAAAGGATGATAGTAGTATTAGTATACCGTCTGCTGACGAATTAAGAAATGGCAATACTACTCAAAAGGAGAAGATTGAAACAACAAGTAGTTTACCTAAAGATGGAAATGATACAACAGTACAAAATAACAATACTACTGATGATACAAATGAAAATACCAATAAACCGATAAAAGAAAATGAGTCACCGAAGAAGAAGAAGAAAGTAAGCTTTGCACCCATCAACAAACTAAGACAATTTGATAGTACCAAGAGTATAGTTTCATCATCACTTCAAGCGAGTGAGTCTAATGTAGAATTACTAGCCAGTCATTCGGGTAATCAACCACGAAGACCAGTGAAACGAATTCTTCGACATAATAGGTTGAGATTAGTACCAAGTGTTGGTATATATAAAGCACTAATGAAGTCATCAGAGACCGATGATAATGATGATGATACGGACGAGCTGCTATTTCCCAGTATTACTGATTCAATATACAGTGATAGTACAATAACACAAAACCAACAGCCAGGAGGAAAGAGAAATACTATACAAGTAGCACTATTACATTCTCATTCACATACACAAATACTATACGAGGCTATGAAATATATACATCAAGATCGTGATTTACTATTAGAAGCATTACTGAAATGGTGTGGTATATTACATGGTGCAAGTACTGGAGGGGCACTGTCATCATTTCTACGAGTTGTATCACCCTTGGTCGGTACACGAAAGTTATTAGAAACATTTCATAGCAGTGATTATCTAGATGTGTTGGAGTACGTCCCACAAAAGGCGAAGGAGAAGAGTGCTACAGTTGAATCAACACAACAACAAAGCTTGACAGACGAAGCTGATCATAGCATGACGGCGATGAATGAAGATAGTTCAGGTGTTCACCAGTTCTCCTCAGAAGAGTGTACAAGTCCAACAAATGATAATAGTACGGCTGATATGAGTGAGCAACAATCGACCTTTACTAGTCAGACAAAGTTTTATGAAACTCCATTTTCTCCACCACCGGAAGATGAATCATCTCATATTGATATTCCTAGTCAAGAAATCCTTGAAAAGTATGGGCTAGAAGATGACTGTCCATACCCAACATCAACTGATGCTCATGCACTACTGTGGAAGTATTGCTTAGCTGCCTCTGGAGGATCGTGGCATGCAGCTTCACTGTTAACTTCGAGTGAAGAACCGACTGACGTGGCTATTCATTGGGGCGGAGGCAGGCATCATGCACATGCAAGCAAGGCATCGGGCTTCTGTTACATTAGTGATGTAATACCTGCTATACATCGATTGTTGCAAGGTAATAACAAACAAATTGGTACTGAAATGTTGGTGCACAAGTCAACAAAAGCAAAATCAGTGCAGAGAAATGTATCTTTTCGTCGTGTCCTATACATTGATATTGATATTCATCATGGTGATGGAGTACAAGAAGCTTTCTATGCCACAGACAAAGTCCTTACTGCATCATTTCATCGCTATTCGCCTGGATTCTTCCCTTCTTCATCAGGGTCAACTACCGAGAAAGGAGAAGCTGGCACGAGTGGTCTCGGGTACAATGTCAATATCCCATTACCTGCGGGCATTGGTGATGTACAATTCATTCAGATTTATCGTAAATGCTTGTTCGGGTTAGTAAAGACATATGACCCACAAGCTATAGTCCTATGTGTCGGGGCAGATGGATTGGAAGGAGATGAATTGATATCAGGATGCCTTGATGATGACATGACAACGACAGGAGATGGGTGGTCGTTATCTCCCGAAGGCTTAGCCGAATGTGTTCGAATTGCGACTGCATTGTGTGCTGGTCAGAGTGAAGATGAAATCTGTGTCGCACCAACCACACAAATGCAACAAGAAGAAGAGAAGGAATCCGAAGATGATACTCCCGTTGCCGAGAGTAGCACGAAGAAAACAGAAGCACCCAAACAATCTGGTAAAAGAAGAAAGCTCCTTATACTTGGTGGAGGAGGTTATGTAAGTTTGGAGCGTAGCTAGCCTTGCCATGTTTATTTGTGCCTTGCTAACAGCTCACTTCTCAATTCACTCCAGACTGCCTCTCAGACAGCTAGAACTCATCTTCTTTGTACCGCTGCTGCCTGTGAAGGTGCTCGGCCAGGAATGCTTTGGGATCAATTGCCTAGAGATATTCCATCACATGAATACTTTCCCAGGTATGGTCCACTATTTGAGCTGGTATCGGAAACAAAGAAGGAGGAAATATTTGCATCTTACTCTACTGCCTCAACAAACACAAAAGATGACAAAGAAGAAGGATCAGATAAACAACTTGATATGTCTGCTGCTGATAAACAAACTTTGAAGCAAGCACATCGAACTATTGAACTAGCAACATTATACATTGACAGACAAAAAGAGAAGAAGACTCCAACCACAAAGAGTACTTTTAGCTTTAATGCGGTGGGAAAAGACGATGATGCAACATGGCTAGAAACTCCTCAACGCAAAAAGAAGAGTTCCAACAATAAGGGAGGAGGACGACGCAAGAAGAAGAGAAAGACAGAAACAGGTGTACAGCAGAATGATAAGCCATTATAAATCTATTTCATACTAGTATAAATGTTTTATTAGGTTGTAACATCACTGGTCTCATCATAAAACCATGTTATTCTCAGCTCTTATCATGTACTGATATGGGCAATATCCCACGGCCCTAAAATTATTCGCCTGTGTCTCTGAAGTCTCCATTGTATACATGGTGAAAGTAAACACACAACCAGCATAATACTCCCAAAGATAACTCGTTCAAAGTTTGATAACAAAATCCAAGTAAGAAGTGTTAGGATAATTGTGATTGCAAAGCTCCCTTCAATCATTGAACTTGTGTAATGATGAACTATTCTGTTTCTTTTCAAAGAGGTATATGATATCAGAGTTACAACATTTGATATGAACATGGAAGTTTGTGGTAGCAGTAAAATGATAAGCTCTCGATGAAGTGCAAGTAAAGACAAATTGAGTGCCATCTTTTGTGCAACGATCATATGTTCACTAATGATTTGAACCAAAGTACTTTGATCTGGGATTTTTATTACTAATGAAGGATTTGACTCGTCATAATACGCACTATTACTTTTGTCCTTCAGTATATCACTAAACTTCAGACCTCTTATCCGGTGGAAGTCAATCTCTTCTTCAGTACGTTGTCTCTTCCTATCAACAATATTAATATTGTGGCCATTAGTTTGAGATTCAGTATGAGGTTGCCATAGAACTCTTTGTGTCATGATGTTTTGCAATTGTGGTTGCTTATTCACCTAAGTTTTAGTTTTAGTTTTAGCTTTATTTTTTGTATTAGGAGTGGGATCGGAGGGTCCGATTATAAGGTCCTCCCACAATTGTGTCCTCTCCTCACTCCGCCGCATTCGTTTACTACACAGGCCGTGTTGATCCATTCTACACATACATATTCGTTGTTTACACTATCTACTAACTCTCATAATGGCCGGTATCCTTCAATTACTTGATTGGGCATTGGCGTGTTATTTTATGTGGCTACTACACACGCCCCTATTAGCCTTCAATTCATCATTATCCGACGGCCAATCACCTCCATCCTCACATCTCCAGCTAAGCTATTTCATAGGAGATTTATCAGTAGCAGAGTTCAAAGTATGAGCCGAGCTAGGTGAGTTTTTAATGATCTATTTTTTAGAGTGATGTTATCGGCTGCTATCTGTATCTTTATTTTCATTAGATATCATTGTCTACTTGTATGTTTATATATTTATTGTTGGATAGGTTTTATATTTATCATTGCAGTCTGTATTTAATATTTTAACCTTTGTGTGTATAGTTGAATATTCACCATAATCTCACATATTTTTTACACATCACGTATACTCTCATACACCTTATGATAATCACAGAGTATACGCAGACGTTAATGTCCATCGTCCCCGTGATTATTGGGATTATGAAGCCCTAACCGTAAACTGGGGTGATCAGGAAGATTATGAGGTAATACGTAAAATTGGACGTGGTAAATACTCAGAAGTCTTTGAGGGTGTAAATGTGGGTAATAATTCCAAATGTGTAATTAAGATTCTCAAACCAGTTAAGAAGAAGAAGATTAAACGTGAGATTAAGATATTACAAAACATGTGTGGGGGTACCAATATTATCCAATTATTGGACGTGGTTCGTGATCCACAATCCAAAACACCATCATTAATCTTTGAACATGTGAATAATACTGATTTTAAGATTCTATACCCCACATTATCGGACTATGATATTCGGTATTACATATTTGAATTGTTAAAGGCATTGGATTATTGCCATTCGAATGGTGTGATGCATCGTGATGTTAAGCCGCATAATGTTATGATTGATCATGAGAAGAGGCAGCTGCGTTTAATTGATTGGGGATTGGCCGAGTTTTACCATCCAGGACGGGAGTATAATGTCCGTGTGGCGAGTAGATACTTTAAAGGACCTGAATTGTTGGTAGATTTACAGGAGTATGATTATGCCTTGGATATGTGGAGTTTGGGTTGTATGTTTGCTGGTATGATATTCAGGAAGGAGCCATTCTTCCACGGACATGACAACTATGATCAACTGGTTAAGATTGCCAAGGTATTGGGTACTGAGGAACTGTTCCAATACTTGGACACGTATGATTTAGAATTAGACCCTCACTTTGATGGGATTTTGGGAAGACATTCAAAGAAACCTTGGCAAAAGTTTGTTACAAATGAGAATCAACATTTGATATCAGAGGAGGCAATTGATTATGTATCCAAATTGTTAAGGTATGATCATCAGGAACGATTATCAGCCAAGGAAGCCATGTCCCATCCTTACTTTGCCCCTGTACGAGAGGCTGCAGCCAGGGGAACGGCTTCCAATAATGCTGGGGTATAAATTTGAGAAGAGGACGGTGCTGTAGGCACAATTGAGGTGTATATTAGGGAAAGTCAGAACTTAGCGGAGGATAATCTTGGGATTGGATAACAATTGCAGTACACACTATCCAACCATGGCTTTATCGCGTATTGAGAGGAAGGATTCATCCTTGTAGTCATAATATTAAGAAGAGAGAGTGTATATGTACCTCGGGACCCTGTTTAATATAACTATTATAATAGTATCAGAGATTTGTTTTCCTCAGGTGCTACAGCTCATCTTTTCCAATGATTCCCTTCTTCAACACAAAGAGATGCCCTCTAACACCTACCCCCCTTTCCGTCCTGAATGAATCTAGCTTTTCATACAGAACAACAGACAAGGCGTGATCTTTAGCAGTGTCTTCTATATAACTTTTACGATGAGCTATTCTTCCGCTGGCTCCAATTTGCCAACGCCAATCAGGTTTGAGTTGATCAAGTCTGAGTAATAAACAAAGAGCATAAGAGACAAGCCGAAGACGAAGAAGAAGACATAAGATATGATACGCACCGTTGCTCGTTATCAACTGAGACATTCTCTAGCGAAAATACTGCATAGCCTCCACCTTTGAGACTATCATGGATAGAAGAGAACAAACCATTCACATCGTTGAAATAAATAAATGTATCAGATGCCACAAGAAGATCTACCTTCCCTTTATGTTGATGGAGAACCTCTATGATATCTCCACTAATAAGTCGATCATATAAGTCGGGTCTCTTTTGTTTAGATTGGTTGATGATATTATCCGAGAGATCAACACCTACGAGTGTTTGGCTCACGTTACGAAACTATCCAGCCCGGCGGAAACAAATCTCCTCCGCTTTGTGTAAATGAGAAGATCTCTGACGGAGGTATCTCCCTTCTAACCAAACAGAGGAGATACTTACAGATGTATCTTCTTTGTTAGAGATGAAATACGGCATCAAAAGAAATAGAGTAAGATAAGCAAAACCCAAACACGAAAGATTAGAAAACATATCTCAGGTAGAGTATCTTCTGAATTAATCGTTGAGAGGTATCTCCCTTCTATTCCTGATCCTAACAGCGGAGAGAGATATAGAGGTATCTTCTGTGATGAGGTAACAGCGGCTTGGTTAGAGATGAGATAGACGTGATATCTTCTGTGTTGAGGTAAAGCGGCTTGGTTAGAGATGAGATTGACGGCTGACTTACAGATAGAAGCTTAAAAGAAACAGAGTAGACGGAGTTACAAGAAAGACTTTGTTGCAATGCGTGCACGACCTCTCTTTCTACGTAAATTTACTAAGTAAATTTCAAACATGTTTTTTTACTAAGTTAGCTTGAAACACGACTATTCAAATTTGAACTCACTTTTGCAACTCACAATCACATGCACCATCTTGTGCTCATAAAATTCACATTGGGGTAAACACAACATCCTACACAACGCTATTGCCTATTCTTCTTGTATATTGCAATCGTCCACACATGTAAGTTCTATTGTTTATAGAATATGAGAGTATCTCCTTTGTTGTATATGAGATGAGAGGTATCTTTTTCTACTCCTATCGGTGGCTTGGTTGGAGAAGATAGCCGACGGTGCATGTGATATATGATCAAGCAATACAACACAGTATGCAATTGATATTGTAGAGAAGTCTATTATATCACATATATGCAGCGGCAGCGGTAGCGTCAGCGGCGGGTAGATAACACATGGATAGTTAGTGTTAGTTTTGGTTTTGATCATATCATGTGTTCAACATTGCAAATAGTAGCATTATGTTATGTGATTGACGGTATGAATAAGATGTACACTGTATTTAGATGTGGTAGAAAATAAAAGAGGAGATATATCTGTGGCGGCAGCGGCGGCGACACTTTGTTACGATATTATGTTGATGCATATCATGTGTTCATAAATATCTTACTTTGGCATGTCTTGTGTTTATCATTCAATTTCTCACATCATCCAACCCACCTCTTTTCTCTCTTTCCCAAACAAACTCACATATTACTTTCTTAATGACTCCAATTGCAATTAGAAGCAGCAATCTATTTACAACACAATCATTTGCAAATTTGATCATATCATGTGTCATCTAACACTTCAAGGTATCTTTGTAGCACTGTTGCTATTACTATCCCTCCAATTGAACGATGCCCAGTCAACCAGGAAGAAGATGAAGATCCAATCCAGTTTGACATCGTTCTATACGACACTAAACCAACCCCAGCAACACATTCAACTACCTCCAAACCCACCCAACAACCCCGTGCATGTTCCACTTCTTCCTGACAATCATCCTGTTATTGATGAGGGTGCATCAGATGATGTTTCTGAAAACGATGATGGGGGTGTATCCAATGAAAACAATGAAGAAGATGAATCTAATGATGATTTCCCTGCACTTGATGAAGATACCTCTTCATCCCATCGTATCAATCAAGCAGAAGATACCTCTCATGATGATGATAACCAAGACGACTCTTCTTTTGATTTTGATAATGATGACGTTCAAGACGACGGTGATGTCGGCCAAGACGTTGTACACCGTCCTCTAGGTCCTCGTGGTGCAGGTCCTACTGAAGCATATCGTTTGAATCTTCAGGATGCATGGGATACTTATGGACCCGATGGTACCACTCTTCGTCGTATTACCCAGCCAGTTACCGATGTATTAGCTCAGTTAGTGCGACGTTCGTATACTAGTTTGCAGGGAATGATTGATCTCGGTATGAATGCAGGAGGAGAGCTTGGTACCCGTCTCATTTATCCTGCCTCTTGGGCAAGTGATACCAGTCGTATCACAACTGTCTTCGTTGGACATTATCCACCTTCTACACATCTTGGACAAGTTCTCCGCAATGGTATCTTATGGACAAGTGAAAGTGGTATTCTTGGCGAATTGTGTTGGAGATCTGTGATTGATGTTCTGGTTGATATTGCCCACAGGCATTTCCATGTACCCGAACTAGGTATGTATTGTATTGTATGATGTTACTTATTTTTTTTACTTATGCCTTCTAATCCTAATACTAACTTATCTGCATTACTTGCATATCAAATACATATACACAGTGGCAAGAGCCGTCATTATGAGTAGCACGGCGTTTATCAATCGTAACCCCATTGCTATGGCAGGTAGTGCTCACTCGGATCCTTCTACTCATCGGGCATACTCCCGCTTTGCAAGTCTCATGGATCCTCTCAGTAGAGAGCTAGTTGGATGGCTTACCAATCAACTTCCCAACCTTGATCAAGCTATTGTGTTTGGAAGTCCCTCGTATACAGCAGTTATTGAGGGGGGTGGAGCTCTCCAAGGATCGTGGTTCGGTGAAGAGTTGGGAAGTCATCTTTCACGTTTTCAAACAGAAGCTCTTCCCCACATGCTTCAAATTCAAACCCGTTGGGCACGGGAGGCAGCCCGAGATTCATTTCTCGACTCCGTTCTGCCGATGCTTGAGAACATGTTTCAAAGATTCAACTCCGGTCCACTTGTCGATCGAGACTCCTATCTACGAGCAGCACGAGCAGGTGATGCCGATTCAAGCGCAATCCTTGAAGAGATTACAAGATTAGTTCCAACTGATGATGGTCGCTTGTTGAACCTTGAAATTGTCCGTCAGATGCGGGCCGAAGAACCTTCCTCTCAGGTTGCCGTTGTAAACCAATCCATGCAACGAGCAGCCGGATCTCTCAACAGTCTCCGTGTAGCTATTCGAAATGGAGCGGAGGAAGCGTTTGGTAAATGGAAGTGCAGTGCATGTCCATATATCAATGAGAGTGGGATTTCATACAACGCTGAGCATAGATATTGTTCTCATACGCCACGGGGATGTTTTACTCTCATTGGAGATATCAATCCTTTGATCCGTGGGTATTGCTCTTATTGTGACCAGTCTGGATTGTACAATGCAGATCATCGTTGTCCTGTTTCTGTTGCCACATTTCAAGAATACGATCGCCTTGTTCCAAGGGAGGGATTTAGTTACATGAGCGGAAAGAAGACTCCCATGTTGACTCGTTTGTACGATATCACTACTGAACGTCTCGTTGGCTCATTTACTACGATCAAGGAGATTGGTCGCAGCTCCATTGAGAAGGCTGCTGAAATCTTTCAACAGGAACAAAGCCGGCTTGGTCGTAATATTTCATTTAGCCAATCATGTCTCCCGAAGTGGTTATTGAAGCATTCAAATGGAGGTAACCTCGTCTATCCTCTTGCTATTAACGACTCGTTGCATTCTGCTTCAAGAGTCTTGACAACTATCAAGCGTGTGCTTAACTACGAAAACAATGGCCTACAGGATGGTTCGTTTGTGATTGGTAATTACAGGTATGAAGGGGTTCCTATAATGGAAGAGTAGATGTGTTATTGTGTTAGAATCCCGATACGATTATGTTTTAGATGGTATCAGTGGGCTGGCAGAGACAGTCTCATCTAGAATTGTACAGATATAAGTAGTAACTGATTGTTTGTTTCACTGTGTAATATTCTAACCACCAAACCCAATGTGTTGTTATGTTGAGTGTTTGGCTATGAAACTACCACACAAAAGAGAAGTGTTAGAAGTACACATTCGACTTGATCATCAATACTATGACAGTACACTTACCACCTCTCCTGATAGACCTGTTCCACACCCTGCATCTACGACTAAATCAAATAGATTCTCTTTGCTTCTTCCATCCAAAACCATAGCACGATCAAATCCACTTCTCATTCGATGAAAACCATCATAACCTAATTCATCTACTAGAGAATGTTCAAAGTCATCGGCATAGCTCTCAAAGAGATTTTTAACCTTCCCTGTGTCTGTCGACATCCCAAAAGATGCATCGGCCGTTACCATTGTCAGCAAATTATTAGCCCCCTCATGCTTGGGATCATATTGTAGTGCCGTGCTGAACTGATATGCGGCAAGCTCGAGACAACTTCTCTTGGTAGGTTTCGAATTGATATGAAGTGTACATATCCGTTTGTTGTAATCATCCATATCATCAGTGCTTGAATCATTGAATAGAAATGGTACCAGACACAATCCAACACGATATTCTAGTTCAGCTACAACTTCTCTCACATTCTCAGGAGGATCTGTAGGACCTTTCCCATTATTTCCTTTATCTCCAACAGTAAGTATAGATATTGCCTTTTGGTAAGACATGATGCCGTCCTCATACAATTTCAAGCTTATAGACCCTACATCCGCTAGAACTGTGCCCATATTAGCATAACTCGACCAATGATGTGGATCCAGCTTAGTTGCAGCGGCATAGCATCTAGCAGCTTGTTGCAGATACTCTTCTTGTTGATTCGCTTGTTCTGATGAGGTAGAAAGATCCTGATATGTCATGCCCAAATAAAAATATGCTTGTGTTATGATATCATCAATCTCCTTTAATATCTTGTCATCATTATCATCACTGATATCAAGACTCTTCTTCCATTTTCTATAACATAGACAAGCTATTCGATATGCCTTGGCAACATCAATAGTGCTTCCCTCTCGAAATGATAACGCAGTGGCATAATTTGTGTGGATTGATACAATTACTTTGAGCTCAGATGGCAGCACTTTGACATCACTTGTAGGTTCGTCTAATCCATCTTCACTAGACCATTGTACAGGTAGTAATTTGATACCTTTCTGATAGTACTCAATTGCCTTATCTATTTTGTTCTCTGATAATACAGCATCACCTTTGATAAGAAGATCCGCGACGATATCATTCCATGCATATACATTGCAAATCAAAGTCCATATAATAATAATAAGCATATGGTAACTCATATTGAGAGGCGAGTATTGATGTCCAATGCTTTTTGGCAAATTATCAAAAGTGTCCCCACCAGTAATGGAGTACAAGCGCTCTCAGTGCGAGTACAAACACACCACTTTTAGATCTGCACGGTGCAGAGTACAATGCACTAGTGCACTATCACAGCTAATCCAGCACCGTTTAGTGCTCTAATTGGTTTTGTATGAATTTGCACTCAGGGTCAGAAGAGCTAAATTGAACCATATATGATGTAAGTTATATCCGAATGCTTGTACACTTACTGAGAGCACGTTTGTACTCCATTGAGTTGGGACACACTCGCAATTACACACGTAATTCGTGCATGAAATCAAATCTCGACCACCAAAATGCAGAGTACAAAGTGCATATTTTCGTGTTTTGCAAGTGCAAAACACTCCACTAGTGCACTGTACTCTGCATTTTTGGTGGTCTTGATTTGATTTCATACACTCATCACTAGTGCGATTACTTACAGGTATCCGGTTATAAAATCTTTTCGGCAATCAATTACCAATCATCTATGATATTGGTATTATGGCTACGGCAGTTAATCGATTACTAATGCAACGACCCAAAGCTATATTCTTAAACGCGGCTAGACTCGACTATGACAAGGCCTTGTGCTTTCGACGATTACAAAATCTAACCGATTTAACCCTGCATGATGTTGATTGTATCAAATCGTCAGATGATATTGTCGAGCTAGTTAATTCAAGCAAGGCTGAGATAGTAATCACAAAAGAAATGTTGGTGAGATATATTATGACTAGTTGTTGTTGTTGTTGTTGTGCTCTCCACATAGTAATAATTGACACTCACATCACATCTCATATCTTCTCTTGATATATTATATGTTCTCTATCTACTACACAACTGAATTGCAATATATCACTGACTCTAGGTACCACAATCTGCACTATTGAAATTCAGTTCGAATGTTAAGCTAATGTGTGAGGCAGGTACAGGATATAACAACATCCCGATCGCTCAGGTATGTGTGTTTATTGTATTTGGCATAAAATATTGAATATATTGAATCACATATTAACTTATATCATATACTATTGATATTCATATATCTCTTCTTCTTATAGGCAAGGAAACAGGGTATTGATGTTGTAAACATCCCCACATACTCAACAGAAAGTGTTGCGCATATGGTTATTACCTACATTTTGAACTTCTCAGCAGCAATGTTTCAGCAGGCAAAGAAACTAAATGATGGTGATCAAACAAATTTCACGGTAAAATTCCAGCATCCGATATATGAAATCACAGGCAAGGTATTAGGATTGATCGGAGGTAGTGGCACAATCGGTACCGCCGTCACTGACGTTGCATTGGCATTAGGAATGAATATACTTATATCTAGTAGATCAGGGCGTCTTCCATCGGGGCACAAACATGAGAATAATACACGAGTGAAGGTTGTACCTATTGATGACTTATTATCCACATCCGACTTTGTTAGTATCAATTGTCCATTGAATAATGAAACTCGTCACTCGATCGGTTCTCATGAAATTAACATGATGAAACGAACTGCATTCCTTATTAATACTGCACGGGGCGCAATTTTAAATGAGGCAGAGCTGATTGAATGTATGAAACAGAAAGCAATTGCAGGTGCTGGCCTTGATACACAGGAGACGGAGCCTCCTAAACCTGATAGTGAGCTTTGGAAGTTGGATAATGTTTTCTTAACTCCCCATATCGGATGGAGACGCCTTGAGACTAGACAACGACTTGTGGATATGACCACTGATAATATTGAGTCATATATTAATGGAGATGTCCAGAATGTTGTCAACAAGTGAAAGAGACAGCAAGACTTATTTCTCAATATGTAGTAAAATAGTATCACAATAGACAAACGCAAAAGGGTATCATCTAACATCAAAAGGATATCATCTTCATCGAAAAGAAAAGTTCTCTCAGAACCAACTTTGAGTTCTTATATTGTCTATCACTGCCATGGGCGCCTCTCGGCAAGGTCTGCGACGCTGTGCTGCGCACGGCAGAGTAAGAGAGTGTCACCCGAGCGTAGCGAGGGCTATGTGGTCATTAGATACGATTGTATTGCAGAGCACAAAATGCAAAAGTTTCGCTGCCCCATGTGAAGGATCGAACTTACGACCTCAGGACTATGAGACCAAGCAAAAGAATGTACTGGTTAGGGTTATATTTAGACTGTTACGATACTTTAGGGTTAGGGTTGCATAGATTAATTAAGTGTAAAATAATAATACACGAACTGCTTCGAGTGAGAGGGCTATGTGGTCATTAGATACGATTGTATTGCAGAGCACAAAATGCAAAAAAAAAAAAATTGCCCCATGTGAGGATCGAACTCACGACCTCAGGATTATGAGACCTGCGCTCTACCTACTGAGCTAACGGGGCCAGACTGGCTCATTCGGCTGTCATTACATTAAATATTCATACTTAGTTTCTTTATTTCTTGACTCTTGGCTCTTGACTGTAGATATCCTACCTATTGTATGACCTATGTAGTACTATTACTATTGAAATCAACGAAACAAATAGTTACTAGTAATATTTGTCGTATGGTAGATCCGCTATAGTGGAGATCAGATTGCCGTCGAAATTCAATAAATATACTTGAATTACACTAGTTAAGGTGAAATGAGTGAAAAAAAAGTAGAGTGCATTCTACTACTCATGTCCTCATGCTTCCAAAACACCGTATGTAAGAGCGGAATAATCACTTGCAGAATAGCGTGACGGTATCATCCAAACCTATGTGGCTCCATCAACAACCTAACAATGGAGGAGGCGAGGTTAGTTAAAGGAAGCCGGGTATCCTTTCAAAAAATTGGTATCCTAAAAAAAGAGATATTAATAACTTAGTAGTCAAAGTACATTTGCCAACTCTAACAGGAACCTTAGTAGTGTGTTATTATAGTACCAAGCTTTCCTCCCTCTTCTAATTGTATATATCTAGCAGTTCAAGATCTAATATCATTGGTTGCAATTTTGCAGAGTAATTTCCATTGTCAAAGCCCAAAAGTTCATGTGAAGTTATTTACCGATTACTCGGATGGAAGAGGGTCTTCTTTGGAAGGCATGTAAAGAAGATATCCACAAGAACTATAAGTACATGTTTTTGGGTCTATCCAAGGAAATACTCCCCATCTAAGTATCCCCCCACATCAAAATCAATAAATAAAAACAGTCAATCCGTTCAAGACAATTATGTATGCATAACTAAATTTAACGGTAAAGGCCGTTGTTAATGCGGTCAATTACGTATTCAGCAGCTGGTTCCTTGGCAGTCATTCGGCTCTCGTACTTCTTGAAAACATCCTTCTCTGCTTGTGTCATTCCTGGAATGTTGTATACATCTGAAACAGACTTGTAGGGTCCGTGTGAAACAATCTTTCCGGCAACTGCTGGGTACATACCAGGCATACGAAGGTAGGCACGTACATTGGCGTTATTAAGATCGACAGTGTTGGAACCACCTAGAAGGGCAACATCAGCATAATCTACCTTAGCGTTGGCTGCAGCGGGGATGGCAGCGGCAGCAATTCCAGCAGCAGCTCCAAGGAAGGCACGACGGTCCTCAACAGCGTTAAGGGCAGTCTGGGCAGCAGGCTGTGCGTTGGGTGCAAATGCAGCAGCAGAACTGTATAATGATTTAGATAAGAGAGAGTATAAGAGATTGAAGAGGAGAGGATTTCATTAGTAAATAGAATATATGACACAAGATATGTTCATATAAAAAATGAACAGCAATTCTCCCAACAACACAATAGCCAGCAGTTTCTTCATTGCAAATCCCTGCAAATCCCTTCCCCTTATATATCCATATTATATTGCCCTTTAATTGCAATGGTAGGGAGGTGTATAAGCCCTTGTAGAGTAATCCCAGCAGTAGATTTCTTCAATTCCTCAAAGTTGGTAATTGGAGTATATCTAAATTTGCTCGTATCCCCTCCACTACCCAGTAATCAATAAACCTACTTCTTCATCTTAATAGAT